>ERZ808037.291-NODE-291-length-53495-cov-5.356603_pt1 | contig 53495 bp, 49 predicted proteins | sample MGYA00380190_ERZ808037 | MGnify/ENA primary metagenome ERZ808037 (study PRJEB31490, sample SAMN06133399) | mouse gut metagenome | isolation source: J9 | host: mice | place: China: Chengdu | collected 2015-05 ... | reverse complement strand
CAGCCGTTTTCACCCATCGTCCAGGTTCCGGTCATGCTGGTAATCGTTGAAGAACTTCCGCCGATAACATGTCTTCTCGAACCGCCGCCGGAGGAACCAGAAGTGCCGTTGTTATTATTGTTATTGTTGCCGCCTTGGTTGCTTCCTTCTTCTTTTCCAATATAAGGTTTGCCGTTTTTTTCAAAACGCGCTACAGCATAAAAATCTATAGCACTTTCGTAAGCTGATACAAGACGGGTATCTGTCTTATATTTTTCTCCATCCAGTGTCTGCCATCCGACAAATTCATAATTGTACATTCTTGGTTCTGCATCCAGAGGTTCTTTCTTTAATAATTCTTCGATAACGCTCCAGTCTGCACCATTGTCGTAGGCAAACATACGGTCAGAAATATAACATTCATCATTGTATCCATAGTCAAACTCTTCTACATCAACCTTATTATCATCCTTAAAATCATAAAAGGCATGTACAAAAGTTATTGCTCCCCCAACAGCAATCGATCTCCTGAAATATTCTTCAGGTTCAAATTCACCATCTTCATTCTTAACAAACAATACAAAACTAAGCGGATACCAGCGCATCTTTAATGTATCTTTACTGGTTAAACTATTCTTTTCTGCATCAAAATCAAAAAGATCCCATGCGTTCCCTCTCACATCCTGCACATCGGCCTCTAGCTTCCATCCATCAAAACTTTCATAACGTCTGGTTGTTTTGTTCCATTTTCTGACTTCTACAGTACCCTCATATTTTCCTGGTTTTTCTAAATATGCAGGGCTGATAAAAAGTTTGTAGGATGCCCGTTCATTTTCATCCGTTTCTTCGTCTTCACCCCAGGGTTCAAAGGCTGCAGATATTTCACAGTTCTCCAGAATTACTGTGGGACTTATTTCCCAATCCTGGAATGTTTCCTCGCTTTTATCTGCTGTTTTCGTTATAGTAAAGGACTTAAACTCTAAATCATAGTTGCCGGGCACTGCCGTAAAATAAAGTTCTGTACCTTTATCTAATACTACTTCTTCATTAACTGGAAGATATTTTTTTCCCTTTTCATCCTGTGTCCATGCTCCAACAAATCCTTTATCGGAACCAATAACTTTAACAGTTACCTGGCCTGCCGTTGGATTTGGTTCTTTTTCTACAGCTTTAACCTTTACAAAGAAGAATGGGCTGAAAAGATCCTTGGGTTCAATATTAAAAACTAACTTATAAACGGCTTTTCCTGTTTCATCCTTTTCTTCAATGCGTTCAACATCAAGAACAATCGGCTCACCCTTCTCTTTAAAATGGATTGCCTTAATATGTTCATCCGTTTCAAGTTCTTCTGCCTTTAAAGCTTCCGGTGCTGTAACGATTAAAGTGATTGGCTTGTTTTCTTTAATCACAGCGTCGGTTAAACCAGTGACTTCAATATCCACACCAACAGGCGTAGAACCCTCTGCCAATAAAAATTCACTGGATAAATTTTCAGAATAACTCTTCAATACTTCCGGTAATCTTGCTTCCAATTCCTCAACTTTTTCAGATGTTAAATCTTCAACAACTAATATTGCGTCATCTGGCAAGCCTACAGCAATGATTTCATCAATAACATTAGAAGCAATTTGGGTAGTCCATCCAGCATCCAACTTCGCTCCATCATAAAGTTCTTTCTCAGAAGCTACTTTTTCCGCAACTCCTTCTTCTGGATTATAATACCAGCCAGCAAATTTCATATCACCATCAGCATGTTTTAAAGCACTATAACCTCCACTGGAATCCAATTCTGAGAACCATTCTCCTGCTGTTTTCAGATTTACAAAATAATTGCCAACCTCACCATCAGATCCATCATTATATTGTGACAAATCAAAGCCCTTGCCTTTCATATCGAAGGTTCTCGTAATCTGGCTGTATGTAGCCACAGGATCTTCTACGGAATGTTTAGCATCACTATAAGATGCCGAAGATTTAGAAGCTGTTTCCCAGTACCCTCCTTTAGCGTCAAAAGTCACAGTAACGGAATCTTTTTTATTCGGTTTTCCAATTACCGTTTCCGCAGCAAACGCCGATAATACATTCGTCGCAGTCATTGCAACGATTAAGGCGGTTGCCACTTGTTATTTGAGTTTTTTCATACTCATGTTAATCCTCCTTGCATTTTTATTATTTAGTTTCAGGAATGTCCCAAAACCATAAAAATAATACTGTCCCGACAGAAATCACTCTTCAAACACACGCTAAGAAAGTAAATTGGTAATTCTAATCCTTAATTCTTTACAGATACAAGAAGTAATATCAACATCAAAGCTGTATTGTCCGGTTTTTTCATTGTTCTCGAAATCAAAGACATTCACCGTTCTGTTTAAAGGATTTACAATCCAATATTCTCTTACGCCTGCCGAATGGTATTTAAAAAGCTTTATCCCATAGTCCATACGTTCTGTACTGGGGGAAATAATCTCAATAATCCAATCCGGGGCACCATTGCACCCTCTGTCATCCAGTTTGTTTTTATCACATATAACCGATATATCCGGTTCAACATAAGTTTTATTGTCAGCATTTAAAAAAACAGCAAATGGTGCAGGGTAAACTTCACACTCTCCATGTTTTGCATCAATATAATTTGTAATTACCTGCGAAAGACGATTAATAAGTTTTTGATGAATCCGCATAGGCGGAGCCATATTATAAATTTGTCCGTCAATTAATTCTGCTCTTTGTCCATCTGGCAGAGCATAAATAGAATCAACAGTACAGATAGCCTTATCTTTTACTGCGCTATTCATCGCACTCCCCTTCCTGTCAAACTTATGTTAATAATGATTTCTACTCCCCCAAATCAAACCCCAGCATATCTTCCAGCACGGCCAGATGTGTTTTTGCGCACTGGACAATATCCACAATCTCCACATCCTCATTATAGGACTGTACTTCCTTATTATTCGACGGGCCGAACTGAATGGTTGGGATTCCTTTTCGCCGATAGTATTTTGCATCGCTGGTCGCCCACTGGTAGGCCGGAGTCATCGTTCTTCCGGTAATTTTCTCGGCATTATCCTTCACAGAATGTACCAGAGGATTATCCCCGTCCGTTCTCTGTCCGTCCTCCCAGGCCAGATACTCAATCTCGCAGGCCGCACCAGATGCCTTGATAATATCCAATAATTTCTGATGTACCTGCTCTTTGGTAATCATAAAGGGAACGCCAAGAGCCAGACGGGCTTCACAGTATTCTGCCGTCATCGCGTCGACATCGCCTCCGTCAATGGATAATATATTGACGTTGACATGATTAATCGCCCCGCCCACTTCCTGGCGGTTCATGGCTCCCCGGATAACTTCCTGGGAAGCTTCGACAATTTTCTGCTCTTTTTCGGTTACACTTCCCTCCAAATCTCCCAATTCCTGGATGTGGGAAAGAATATTAATCATATGATGAATGGCACTTTCCCCCACATAGTTCATCACACTGCCGTTTATTGCCTTCCTGTAGGTGCGCAGCAATATTCTTGCCCGGCCTTTCTGCCCAATCTCCACATAGTCATAAGATGTAGGTTCGGTAATAATGCAGAATTTTGCCCCGTCGGCATAGCCGTTTTCGGTCAGCCATTTGCTGCCCTGCTCTCCGCCCTGTTCTTCGTCGTGCACCAGATGCAGTGCTAATCTTCCCTGCAAATTCAGTCCTTCTTCGACGATTAATTTTAATAAAAACAAGAGCACGGCACAGCCGCATTTCATATCCGAAGCGCCGCGGCCTAAAACCTGGGTATCGGTGATCGTGCCGCAGTAAGGATCATAACTCCAGCGGGAAAGATCCCCCGGCCCCACAATATCCAGATGCCCATTGAAAATACCATATTCTCCGCCATCCTTCCCTAATTCCGCCACAATACAGGGAATCTCGCCCCATGGACGCAGAACCTTATAGGAAATCCCAAGTCCGTCCAGAAAATTACAGGAATAGCGCAGAATCTCCTCAATTCCCTTCCACTCTACACTGGGAATCTGTATCAGTTCCGAACAAATCTGCAGCAGATCGTCCTGATGTTTTTCCACTAATCCCCATAAAAATTCCTTCTTCTCCCAACTTCTCATAAAAAATCTTTTTCTCCTTTTTGTTTCTTTATCTCCAATAGATCTTATCTTTCCATTACCTGTCCGTTAGTTATTCACTGCCGATAAAACACTGCCGTTCCTTTTTTCTTATTTTCCATTCCAAAACATAACTTTCCAATCTTAATCATCGTACCACAGCTGTCGAAAAATGTTGAAAGGCATACCATCGTATGATAGGATGTAGACAAAACAATCGTGTTCCAAGGTGGTAAGCCTCCCTAACCTTGAAAGCAATATAAAAATAAAAACCATTTCCGCCAAAAATAACGGGCATCCCATGAAGTTTATCCTCCATAAAATGCCCTGCTCTTTTGTTCCTTTATCTTGCGCGGAAGCTGCTGCACTCGGTCTGTGAGGCTTCTACAGCGCCGTCACCGGCAATGCCGATGTGCTCGGCCTGGCAGTGCCGCTGTTCATTATACACACAATTTACAGCTTCACAGCCTACCTCCAGATTCTTTTCCGGGGTTTTAAACAGGTTGGTAAATGCACCGCCCTTGTTCTCGTCAAAACTCCCGCAGCAGGTTTCGCAGCAGTCTTTTGCCTGATGGCCGTCCACAATAATCTCACTCTTGCAGCAGCAGTTATCGGCATTATGCATACAGCTGGTAACATTGCAGTCTAACTTTGTCATTTGACTTCCTCCTTTATCAATACTGTTTTCATGACAAAGCTAGTATGGCTTAAAAAAATTATTTTATGTATAAATGTACAAACAGAGAATCGTCAAAAAATCTGCAGCCATCATCCTATCCCGTGTTCCGCAAAAAACGGCATGACCAGCTTCTGATATTCTCCTTCATGGCAGCACCATTCTTTGGCCCGCAGAAATACCGGTTCTCCGCAGAGGCTGTGTCCCTGGATATAAGGGGCATTTTCCAGTTCTTTTTTCTCCAGTTCCTCTTTTGAAACAGCAATAACTTCCGAAACTTCCTCTCCGGGAGCAAAAAAGGGAATATCCAGATGGTAAAGATAAACCTGGGCAATTTCCCGGTCATTGCATCCGTTTACATCCATTTCTTCTTTTACGGTTCCCAGATAATGAAGACGGTCTTCTTCCATGCGGATTCCCATCTCTTCCTCAGCTTCCCGCATTACGGCTTCCTGTGCCGTTTCCTGATCGGCCACATGCCCGGTTGAGCCAATATCATAGTACCCCGGAAAATCATCTTTTATTTCCGACCGCTTCTGGAAATAAAACCAAATCTGGTCGTCCTGCTTAGCATACATCCAGCAGTGTACCACCGGATGCCAGAGTCCCTTCTGATGAACCTCTTTCCGCTCCGCCCGGCCAATAACCTCTCCGGACGCATTGACCACAGGAAGCATTTCCGGCTTCTCTTTGCCAGCCTGCTTTCTTTCGCTCTCCGGCTCCTTCCCGTTTCCCTGCTTTCCTTCGTTCTTCCCGCCATTTTCTTCTAGAAGTTCCGGAAAGGTTTCTTCGATAATCCTGGCCGCTGTAGCAACAATCCTGGCGCAGGGACGTTTTTTATAATACTCGGCTGTGCGTGCCTTTGGCGAAGCGCTTTCTTCCGCTTCCAAAAGCCCTAATAATTCCCGGCAGATTATGGTCTGGTGTTCCTTTTTAAATGCATCTGCCATCTTTCGGACAGTTTCATAATTCTTTGTCTTGGCATCCTGGTTTGTCGGGTCGGTATTCCCGCAGACCAGACCGGCAATCATAGCCATACCGGATACGGTTCCGCAGACTTCACGCATCCGGCCTATGCCGCCGCCCATCGAACAGGACAGCTTCAGTGCCATTTCCCTGTCTAAGCCAAATAAATCGCTGTAAGCACTGAACACGGACTGGCAGCAATTATAACCGCTCATAAACAGATTTACTGCATCTTCAACTCTGCTTTTCATCTCTTTTCTCCTCTTTTATAAGCACAGCTATACCGCAGCAGGTACTGACCGTGCAAATGCAGCTTTCATCATCACTCCTGTAACATACATAAAGGCTGTTCTACGTCAGCATCACCAGGAGCAAAACCGTCATCACGACAATGCTGATTAAGATGGACATGGAGTTGCAGGCACTCGAAAGCCCCACATCGCCCCCTATCTCTCCGGTAAATGCCGGACTGGAAGAAGATATCGGCGCAAGGGTAATCAGCACCATGGCCTGCCGGGTTTCCAGGGCAAAGGGAAGGCAATAGTAAAAGCACAAAGCAAACACCCCCGCCGTGATATAGCGGAGAAGAAGATACTTCAAAAGCTTTCCCGTATATTCCCGGTTAAATTCGATGCGAAAACCCACACCCAGCATCAGCATGGCTAAAAACGCATTGCCGCTTGCAATTGTTTTGGCAAAGGAAAGAATGAACGGCGGCAGCGAAATATGCAGAAGACAGAGGGTAATCATCAGAAGGTACACCAGAAAAGGGACGGATTTTGCCAAGGATTTTACGATGCTTTTCAGCGGATTTTTATCCCTGGACACGCCTGCCACACTTGCCGCCACACTGTAGGCACCGCCCAGGCAGATCAGTGCATTTCCCGAATCATAAAGACTCGTAGCCATCATGCCCATCGGCCCTAAAAAACTCTGTACAAATGGAAGGGCAAAATTTCCCACATTATAGCCGGACACATTCAGGATGGCAAACCCCTGTTCCTTTCTGCCCCGGTTCATGTTGATCAGATAACCCAAAAACATCATCACCGCGCCGCTGCTAAACCCAAACAGTGCCAAAACCAGCATGGAAGGTGATAATTCCATGCCGGCAAGGCTGCTGGCTATGGCAGCCGGAAGGGTTATTTTCAGAACGATTTTTGACAGAAGAAAGAAATCTTTTTCCTGAAAAAATCCCACGCGCTTTAAACCATAGCCAAGAAAGATAATGGATACAAAAGTTATTGCCTTAATCAATATCGCTGCCATATCTGCCTGTGTCCATCCTGTATTTATTTTGCTGTTCACATGTAGTGCCCGGGCAGAACCTGCGCCAACCTGCTAAACAACAATCATTTATTTTACTTCCACGCTCCAGCCCTTGGGCCCCTCAATCCGGCCAAGCTGAATACCCGTGATGGTATCGTAAATTCTCTGAGTCAGTTCACCGATCCGGTTTTCTCCAATCGGCATCTTTTCCTGCTCAAACCGAAGTTCTCCTACAGGAGATACCACAGCAGCCGTGCCTGTCCCAAAACATTCTTCCATCTCGCCGCTCTCTGCCGACTTGATAACCTCATCGACGGAAATCCTGCGCTCTTCGACCGGGATTCCCCACTGACGGCATAAATACAGAGCAGAATCTCTGGTCACGCCGGGAAGTATGCTTCCGTTTAACTGAGGAGTTACGACGGTTCCGTTAATCTTAAAGAAAATATTCATCGCGCCTACTTCTTCGATATACTTTCTTTCCACACCGTCTAACCAGAGCACCTGGGCATAGCCCTCGTCGTGCGCTTTCACCTGGCTGGCTAAAGAAGCTACATAATTGCCGCCGGTCTTGGCCTCGCCGATACCGCCCTTTACTGCTCTTACATATTCGTCCTCAATCCAAATCTTGACCGGATTTAAGCCGCTCTCATAATAAGCGCCCACCGGCGAAAGAATAATCATAAATTTGTACGTATGGGACGGACGAACGCCTAAAAACGGATCGGTGGCAATGATGAACGGGCGGATATAAAGAGAGGTTCCCGGTTTTGTGGGAATCCAGTCCGCATCGACCTTAACTACGGTTTTTAATGCTTCCATAAAAATATCTTCCGGAATCTCCGGGATACAGATCCGGCGGTTGCTGCGGTTCGCACGCTTGATATTCATATCCGGGCGGAATAATAAAATCCTTCCGTCATCCGACTTATAAGCCTTTAACCCTTCAAACATCTCCTGACCGTAATGGAAGACCATGCAGGAAGGCTCAAGTTCCAGTTTCTGGTAGGGCACGACTCTTGGGTCTATCCAGCCTTTTCCCTCCTCATAATCCATCATAAACATATGGTCCGTAAAAATCGTACCAAAAACCAGAGGATTATCTTTTCCCGGCTTTTCCTTTGGACAGGTTGTTTTTTCAATTCTTATCGTCTGCATTCTTCTCTCTTCCTTTCCTGCAATCTATTTTTTATCATTATCTTCCAAAACAGGAAATCTGTCAATAATAAGTTTCCGTGTTTTCGGGCGATATCGTCCTTATCCGGCTTTTGTAGTATTTGTATAAAAATATGCTTATATTCTTGTGCAAAAAAGAAATTTTAAAAAATATTTTAAAAGATATTGATAACTGATTTTGACATGATTATAACAAAAACATAAGTTGAATCGTTTCATTTTAAATTCGATTGTGCATCTTCTATAATACCGCCCAACCCCTGCACAGCATTTAGCATTTTCTTCCCAGAACTGCCATCGGACGGGTTTTTCATTCTTTATAGAAGGTGTATCATTAAAGCGATGATATGAAACGTTTCAAAAAGCCAGCAAAAAACCAATCAAACACAAAAATGGAGGAAAGAGAACATGAAAAAGACAAACAAACGAAACAAACAGGCAGTCAGCCTCTTATTGGCCGGCAGTATGGCGATGTCTTTGCTGACGGGCTGCGGCGGCGCATCTTCCGGTCAGAAAACCACAGAGGCCGAAACGGCTGCGGACGGTTCGATAGAACTGAGCATCTGGGTACATGAAACCGACAGTTCGGACGAGGGAAAACATTATGCCCGTCTAATCGAGGCCTTTAATGAGCAGTATGCCGGAAAATACCACGCCAACCTTTCCCAGATTGCCCGTTCCGGTGATGCCGGCGGCTATGACGATAAGATCAACGCGGCAATCTCCAACGGCGGACTTCCCGATGTCTACACGGTTGACGGTGTTACGGTTGCCCAGTATGCGGACGCGGGAGCCATTGTCCCGATCGATGCGTATTTTACGGAAGAAGAACTCTCCGACTTTAACCCTTCTATTATCCAGCAGGGAACCTACGACGGAAAGCTTTACACCTTAGGAGCCATGGATTCTTCGGTGGGTATCTTCTACAAGTATCTGCCTGTGGTTCCTGGACCTTTGCCATCTCCGGACAGTGTGCCGAGGAGAAAAAGGAAGGTGCAGCAGAACTTCTCCGCTTTATGACCAGCACCGATGCTGCAAAGGGAATGTATGAAGCAAACTCCATGCCGCCTTCCAGACAGTCTGCATTTTCCGAAATTCCTGCGTTTAATGAAGAGCCCTTAAGCGTATTCCAGTACCAGCTTGCCAACACGGCAAAGGCCCGTCCGGTATCGGTCAATTATGCGGTAGCCAGCAACCAGTTCGCTACGGCAGTTCAGAATGTGCTGACCGGAATGGACGTGAAAGAAGCGCTTGACCAGGCTGTAACCCAGTATAATTTCCAGACGGATACCGAATAGATACTGCATCATAACCATTATGCGCCCACAGGCAGACGCGCTGCTATAGATGAATATCTGCCGGGCGCAAGACAAAAAGAAAGGGAGGCCACGGATGAAGGTAAAGACCGTCACAGCAAAGAAATCATTAACCAAAGAAAACCTGACAGGACTGGCATTTATCACTCCTGCGGTAGTTCTGCTCTCGATTTTCTTACTTGTTCCGTTTATTCTTACCATTGGAAACAGTTTTACCAATTATAATATTTTAAAACCTGGCGCAACCGAGTTTACCGGGCTGAAAAACTTTATCAAGCTGACCAAAGACACCGTATTTATTAAAAGCATCATCAATACCTTTGTCTTTGTTATCTTGGTTGTGCCGCTGCAGGTGGGGCTTGCCCTGGGTCTGGCCCTCCTGGTCAACCGCAAGCTTAAAGGGATTTCCATTTACCGGCTGGCATTCTTTGCCCCGACCGTATTATCTTTACTATGAAAGTTCACCGCCGATTAGGCGGTCTAAGTTCAGGTATTCCAAGTGCGCCCAGCAGACTTTCATCTATGGTGGTGCGACTGCATGTGGGTGCATGATGGTTTAGTTGTTGTTTCTATTTTATGGTCGTATATTTATAACCCGAATAACGGACTTCTCAACTCCCTGCTTGGAAGCTTGGGCATCGGGCCGTTTAAGTTTTTAAATGATCCGAAAACCGCCATGCTCTGTATTGTGGTTTTATCCGCCTGGCAGGGCTGCGGCTTCCAGATGATGATCTTCCTCTCCGGTCTGCAGGACATCCCGCAGTTTCTTTATGAAGCCGCAGAGGTTGACGGCGCTACACCGTTCCAGCAGTTTGTTAATATCACCCTGCCCGGTTTAAGCAATATCGCCGTGTTTGTTTCCTTAAATATCGTGGTCAGCGCCTTCCAGTTAATTATCCAGCCGATGATGATGACCGCCGGAGGCCCGCAGAACGCCACTATGACCATTGTCTATGAGATTTACCAGACCGGCTTTAAGTACAACCAGATGGGCCTGTCAAACTCCTACTTAGAACTGATTCTTCCCGCCATTGCCAGTCCCATGTACATCTTCTTATTCCGGCAGAACTTCCTTGGCATCCCGGAAAGCATCGAAGAGGCGGCAAAACTCGACGGCGCAAGCGCCCTGCGGATCTTTTTCCAACGGATTATGCCTTTAGCCAAGCCAATCTATGCCACCGTAACCATCCTGGTCTTTATCGCTCTGTGGAATGATTTCGTATGGCCGGTTATGGTTATCTCCGACACCGGAAAACAGACGATCCAGATGGCATTAAGCAGCCTGTTCAGCATCTCTCCGGTAAACTACGGCAATGTTATGGCTGGACTGACCATTGTCACCATCCCCGTGCTGATTATCTTTTTATCCCTGCAGAAATACTATGTTGCAGGTGTCGCATCTACGGGGGCAAAGAATTAACTGCATAAAACAAATTTGCCGGACGCTCTAAGAATACCCGAATACAATCGCCTTCGGCAGGAAATGAAAACAAACAGGAGGAAAATACCATGCTGCTGCATATCAGCGAACCCTATTTATGGCTTCCCGTAGAAAAGGAAAATCCCGAAGTCAAACTCCATCTCTACCTTCATCAAAACAACTGTCCGAACCGGGAAAAAATCCAGGAAATCGATATTCACCTGGGCGGCAAGGAAAAAAATTTTTATACCTTTATGGATGTTGGCCGCTACCTTGGACAGGAGATTGAAATCTGCGGTGAGGTTGAGGAAGATATGCTCTACGGTATTTTCTGCTATCGGGAGAAGGTGCAAAACGTCTATCCCTTCCGCCCCAAGCTGCATTTTTCCCCGGAAATCGGCTGGAATAACGACCCCAACGGCATGGTCTTTGCCGACGGTGTCTACCACCTCTACTACCAGTGGAATCCTTACGGAGTTGTCTGGGGAAATATGCACTGGGGCCACGCCGTAAGCCGGGATCTCCTTACCTGGGAACACCGCCCTATGGCAATGGAAGCGGACGAATACGGGACAGCCTTTTCCGGCTGCGGATGGATAACTGCCGCGGGAACTACCGGGGACTGATGTCCATCCCGGCAGAACTCTCCCTGGTTTCCAAAGACGGGCAGTATCATCTGAAATTCCAGCCCGTGCGTGAACTGCAGGCCGTTTTAAGCCCGATACATCAACTGGAAAAAGGGAAAAACCACACCCGGCTTCCCCTTAACGGAACACCACTGGACATTCATATTTCCTGGAAGGCACAGAAAAAAGGAATAACAAAGCTTTCTCTGAGCAATTATGAAATCATTGTTGACTTCGTCCGGGAAACCATCCGCTTTAACGATCTGGAAAAACACGCAGACACGGCATTTATTGCATTCAGTCATAAAGAAAACCTGGATTTGCGGTTAATCATTGATCAGGAAGTACTTGAGTTTTTTGGAAATCATGGTATAATTTATGGTGCGGTGGAAATGGAAGAAAACATCCTCCGCAGCACCCTGACCGTTGAATCGAATGCAGAAATTTCTTCTATGGAATGGTGCGAGATCAGAGTTCAGGCATAAACAAAACAGAGCATAAAAAATAAAGAAAAAGAGTATAGCCCGAACAGGAAACTTTATTTATGGTTACTGTCCGGGCTTTTAGGAGTAAAGGATTATGGCAACAATCAAGGATGTGGCAAGCGATGCCGGTGTAGCGGTGGGAACCGTTTCCAAGGTATTAAACGGGCACTATGTCAGCCCGGAAAATAAGCGAAAAGTAGAAGAATCCATCGAACGCTTAGGCTATCAGATGAACTATTACGCCCGGGGCTTAAAAACCAGCTATACTTACACAGTCGCCGTCATTATCCCGGATATTTTAAATCCCTTCTTTGCCCGTCTGGTCTGTGCGGCAGAACAAGAACTCTACAAATCGGGATATCGGATGTTCCTCTGCCAGTCCCAGAGCGATCCGGAAAAAGATTCCTATTATCTCCGCCTTGCAAGACAGAATAAAGTGGACGGCATCATGGGCATTATCTTTAACGAAACGGAACTCTCCCTCGCCGGAGATATTCCTGTCGTAATGATTGACCGGCATTTACAGCACAAGGTATGCTGTGTATCCTCCGATAACTTCCACGGCGGCGAACTCGCGGCCAAACGCCTGATTGACGGGGGATGCCAGAAACTGCTCTTTATCCGATCCGGCTCGCACCTAAGCAGCGAAACCCTAAAACGCGGCGAGGGCTTTGCTTCCATGTGCCGGGAAAAAAAGACTGCTTACGAAATGTTAGATTCCGGGGACGACACAGGTGTATTTGATGACGGAACAATCCGAAACTATCTTAAAGAACGCATTATCGATGGCAAAGCAAGTTTTGACGGCATTTACACCAGCACAGACAACCTGGCCCTGATTGTGTTGGATCTGCTGAGCCACCTGCACATCCGCGTGCCGGAAGATGTTCAGCTCATCGGTCACGACGGCTTGCGGCAGATGAACCGAGGACCTTACCTGGTTTCCTCCATTGCCCAGCCCATCGAAGAAATGGCACGGGCCGCAGTAAACAATTTGCTCAAACTCATCCGCAAAGAACCCGCCAGGGAGATGACTATGCTTCCGGTAGAATTTGTGGAGGGCGGAACAACCAGGAAAAATTATGGCTGACATGCAAAACCGCCGGGCAATATACTTCTTTCGCCTGGCGGTTCTGTTTTTTCTTTATTCTATTCCATTTCTAGTCAAAGGAAACTTCTGTCCTTACGTCCAGCTTTATGCCATCATCCCCGTAAGCAGTTCAGCCAATACTTCATAAAGTGTATCATCAACTTCCATAGCGCTTAACTGAGAGAGCAGGACAGGAACCCTTCTCTCCTTCTTCACCAGTTCATAAATCTCATCCTTCTGGACAAAAGAAATCTCCGCCTGGTTTAAGAAATCAAAGATTCTCTTATCCACACCGTTTTCCCATGACCGATACTTCAACGGCAGAGAAATTTCCAGCTTCTCTCCCATCCTTACCGCTTCAATCCAAACCACAACCGCCTGCTTTTCACGATCATAAGCAACACTTCTGCTATCCTCAGCCAAGGCAGTTCCATCCAGCATTACCGCAGCATCCTTAACCGCCTCCGGCAAAAACCCGGTAAGTTCCACGGTAATCTCCCGCTGCGCCGGAATCAGGCTTAAATCCCCTTCTGTCGGCTCCATAACAAATACTGCCCTGTCATCTCTGCCTTCCCGATACACCATCCTCGTCTTTGCACAGACGCCGTCTGCATAGGCCGAGGTGAGATTATCATCCTCATAGAGCATAAACTCCCCGTCCGCCCCCGCATACACGGCAATCTTTAACGAATCCGGGTTCTTTCCCGCCTCCGATGCAGAAATCTCTTCCGTCAGCGGTAAAATCCCCCCGGCCTTCGCCAGTACAGGAATACTGTTCAAATCCCGGTACATCCGAAGACTCCGACCGCCCTCGTACATCATCCCGGTATAAATATCATACCAGACACCCTCCGGCAGCCACACCTTTATCCCCGCCATATTGATCCCAGCGGCTCTCTTTTCCGTAATCGGAGCGACAATCAGTTCACTTCCAAAATAATACTGATTCTTAACCTGATACGCCTCTTTTTCCTCTGGATACTCATAATACATCGGCTCAACGATCGGCATATCCTCCTGAAAACTCCGGTAATTCATCGAATACAGATAAGGCATCATCCGATGGCGCTGACGCAGGGCCTCTCCCATGACAATCTCTGTTTCCTTCTTAAACCGCCACGGCTCCTTCCCGTTAAACGCACTTCGGGAACTGTGCAGACGCATAATCGGCGAATACACTCCAAACTGCGTCCAGCGCGCTACCAGTTCATCATCCTTACAACCCATCATATGCCCGCCGATATCATGGCTCCACCATCCATAACCGATATTTGCCGCATTCACTGTAAAATACGGCTGAAAATCCAAAGACTTCCAGGTGACAATCGTATCCCCGGAAAACCCAACCGGATAGCGGTGACTTCCCGGCCCGGCATAACGCGAAAACGTCATCGGCCTCTTCCCGCTCTTTGCATTATCCAAAAAATGATAATGATTCAATATCCAAAGCGGATCAAGCCCCTCTACCTTACAGTTCGTTCCCTGCTGCCAGTCAATCCACCAGAAGTCCACACCTTCCTCTTCCCTTGGATGATGCAGATAAGTAAAATAATTCTCAATAAACTTCGGGTCAGCCAAATCACAGTTCACCGGATCTTCATTGGCATAATCCACACCCATGGCCTTCGCCATATCCACATACATTTCCTCGTGCGCCTTCACACCCTCTGCCGGATGAATATTTAACGCCGTATACATCCCCCGCCGATGAAGTTCACCAAGAAACCTCTCCGGTTCAGGAAAATACTCCCGGTTCCAGGTATACCCTGTCCACCCGCTCCCGTACTTCTCATCAATATCCATCACATGCCATTCGGTATCGATAACCGCCACCGTAAACGGAAGATTCTCCTGCGCAAAACGATCCATCAGCTCCACATAGCTCTCCTCCGTATACGGATAAAAACGACTCCACCAGTTCCCAAGAGCATACCGCGGAAGCATCGGCGTTTTCCCGCAGAGAAAATAAAAATCCTTCAAAGCCTGTTTATAATCATGCCCGTAACCAAAGAAGTATAAATCCAAAATTCCCTTCTTCCTCGGCGCAAGCCATCCGTCCTCCAAAAGCACCTGCGAATGGCTGTCATCCAGAAGAGAATAACCAAACGACGAAACCACGCCATGATCCAGTTCTACTTCTCCATCTGCCAAATCCAGCGTCCTGGCTGTCCCGCCCAAATCATGAACCTCTTCCCCAAAACGCCAGATACTGTGATAAGCACTTAAATTCCCCTTAACCTGAATGCTCAATCCATGGGCGGAAAACATCTCTTCATTATAAATCAACTGAACCCTCGACGTATGAACCTCAATCCCATCCGGCCGGTGAATCAAATGAAACTCCGTCTTAGGAAAATCCCGGTTCAGTGCCATCTGCGTAGGACGATCCTCAAAAACCCCATCCTCACTATACTCCAGCCGAACCAACCCCTCCGTAAGCATCGTAATCCGATACCTCTCTCCCCGGATTTGATTTTCCTCTATTGAAACTGGGCGTGTACTAATCCTGTAAATATCCTTCATGCCAAACAAACCCTTTCTAAAAAAATAATATCATAAAAAATAAGTTAATCCACCAGCGAAAGCGGAGCCCTATTCCGTGAGGAATCTCCTCAAAAAAACACATATTTATCCCTTAACCGCTGCCGAAGCCACTCCCGCAATAAACTGCTTCTGGAACACCACATAAATCAACAGTACCGGAATAATCGAAATCGCTGTTGCCGCAAACAATGCGCCGTAATCCGTAGAATACTGCCCGCTGAACATCTTCAGTCCCACCGACAATAACTGCTTTTCCTTCGCACTGATTACCAAATACGGCCACAGATAATCCTCCCACGTCCACAAAAACTGGAAAATCGCAATACTGGAAATCCCGTTCTTTGCCATGGGGAAAATAATCCGGTGGAAGATAAAGAACTCATCCGCCCCGTCAATCCTCGCCGCCTCTAAAATCTCATCCGGCAGCGTTGCAATATGCTGCTTCATATTAAAAATCCCAAACCCGCTGAACAGTGCAGGAACAATCAGCGCCTTATAGCTGTCCAGCCATCCGAAGTTCTGAATCATCGAATACTTAGGAATAATCGTAACGCACCAGGGAATCATCATGGTCGAAAGCACAAAACCAAACAGCAGATTTCTCCCCTTAAACTTATACTTACTCAGCACGAATCCGCAAATCGTGCTGGTATAAATCACCGCCAGCGTTACCACAATCGTCACCAGCAAGCTGTTAAAGAAAAACCGCATAAAGTTAAACCGGGCATTCATCGTAATATAGTTCTTCACCGTAAAAATCTGCGGCAGAAGGTGCTGTTCCAATGCCATAATCTCTTTATTCTGCTTAAAGGAAGAACTTAACATCCAGACAAAGGGATAAACCGTAACCAGTCCCAATACAATAAGAAGCACATTCAACACAATGGTATTTATTTTTCTTCTCATAAGACTCCCTCCTATTCTTCATTGCCTGACACCTTAAAGGAAAGCCAGGTAAAGATTCCCGTGATAATAAAGAGCACGAAGGACAATGCCGACGCATAGCCGAAGTTATATTTTACAAACGCCTCGTCGTAGATAATGTACGAGGAAAGGTAGGTTGCCGTTCCCGGGCCGCCCTCGGTCATAATCAGGATCTGCACATAAGCCTGAATATAAGAGATAATCGAAGTAATCGTAACAAACAGCGTCATCGGCTTTAACAGCGGAAACGTAATGTAACGGAAGTTCTGCCATGAATTTGCCCCGTCCACCTTCGCCGCCTCCAAAGCATCGGAAGGAAGGGAGTAAAGCCCTGCCATGTACATAACCACCGCATAACCAAAATCCTTCCAGATGGTCATAATAATTACAGCAATCAGCGCAGTTTTCGGGTTCATCAGCCAGTTGATATCCAGGCCGAAAATCTGATTAATTGTACCAATCTGGGGATTATACATAAACTTCCAGACAAAAGCCACCGCAACCATCGGCGTAACCACCGGCATGTAGAATACGGTACGGAAAAAGCTTTTATACTTCACTAATGAGGAATACACGGCATAGGCAATGGCAAGGCCAAGGCCCACACGGAAGATAATGACCACAACCGAGAAGATCACGGTATTCCACAGCGATTTCCAGAACAAAGAGCTGACCAAAACCTCTTTATAGTTTTGCAGACCTAAAAAACGATAGGTTCCGCTTAACGGATTCCACTCATGAAAGCTTCCTGCAAAAGCGATGGCAATGGGAGCAATTAAAAATACGGAGAAGAATAATATCATGCCAAGGACAACGATATTTCGCAGAGCAATTTCGCTTTTACTCTGCAAAGGGTGTGATTTTTTAAACATAGATTTCCCTCCATTCGTTTTTTGAGAGCACTTTTTTTCGCGTGCCTTTACAATGCCTTCTGCCCGACAGCATTGCAGACACGTTTTTATGAAGCCCTGCCAAAATATAGGTTCTGGCAGGGCTGTGCTTTTTGCGCAGCTTTAACTCCGGTTTATTTTGCATACTTATATAAATGCTCTACCGATGTAAAACTGCTGCTGCTCATATCACGGATAATGGACTGCTGTGCTTCCTCTAATGCGGTATCAATATCCATGCCGTTAAAGAAAATATTCTGTCCTGCGGTCTTTAAGGAGGTTTCTACCGTAGAGGGCATCGGGCCTGGCCAGATATAGCGGTCAATGTGCTCGGATAAGATGCTTAAGGACGGATTTGCCATAATAGCTTCGCTGTCCGCTAAGGATTTCTTTGCCGGGAAGGTGCTCATCGCCAGGTTAAAGGCAATCTGCGCATCGTCATTGGCAAGGAAATACTTTACAAAATCCTGGGCAACGGCCTGCTGTTCTGCCGGAGCATTCTTATTAATACCAAAGGTCGATTCGCCGTTGTAGCGGTTGTAAGCATAAGGATTGCCGTCAAAGGTGGGAATCTCAAACACGCCGAAATTAATATCGGTCCAGGTGGTATTTAAGGTATTGTAGTAATGGCCCCACTGCATTACCATCGCTGACTGCCCCTGACCAAAGCTGTCTGCACATTTCTCGCCGAAATCCTTTGAGCCTACACCGTCAACCTCATACATATCCACTAACATCTGCATAACCTGCTTCATTGCATCGGAGGTTACTTTCGGTGTTTTGCCGTCCTCCTCAAAAAGATTCTCGCCCAGCTGATAGTTTAAGCCTAACAGGTAGTTCTGATGGAAATCATCGTTAAAGTTTAAACCGGCCTGAATTAGACGGTCGCCGTCCTTAATGGTCAGCTTCTTTGCCACTTCGCGCATCTCGTCCCAGGTCTTGGGAATATCGGCATCCGTAAGACCTGCGGCTTCCCACATATCCTTATTATAATAAACCGCGCCGGTCATCATGCCGTAGTCAATATAGTAAACCTTTCCGTCAATCACATGCGCCTCAACGCCGGTGAAGTCAGCTTCCAGATCTTCTAACGGAATCTCCAGCGGAGCCATGTAGTTAATCAGGTTCTCATGATAGCTGTTATGTACATTAAAGATTGCCGGGCCGTTTGCCCCGTCCAGTGCCAGAGGAAGCTTCGTCCAGTAATCCTCCCATGGATTATTGACCAGCTTAATCGTTACATTGGGATGAATCGCCTGGTAGCCGTCAATCACCTGCTGGAATAACTCGTCGCTGCCCCATTCCCAGAGTTCAACGGTGATATCCTTGCCGTCATTAATTGCCGCACTCGGGTCATACTTCACGGTGTCGCCAAACGGTTCGGTTGGTGCCTCTGCCGCCGGTGCTGCTGCTCCCCCGTTTCCGCCGGACGACCCGCCGTCGGAAGCGCTCCCGCCTCCTCCGCACCCGGTCAATGCCGTAGCTGCCACTGCTGCCGCCATCACTGCTGCCGTTAATCTTTTCTTCATGATTCTCTTACCTCCATATTTTCTTATTTTTACTATTGATTTTTACTATTGATTATTGTTTTTATTTTTCGCTCCCATGGTTTAGCGCTAAATCTATTAATAAACTATCACAACCTGTCATTTTTGTCAATAACTTATTCTTAATTTTATGTTTTTGCTAGTTTTTTCTCCTGTTTTTTATGCGTTTTTACTAGTTTCTTTTTCTGCGGGGCCAGTTGCAATTTTCTTCCAATTACGTTATAATAGATTTAGCAATAAAATATAAATCTATAGAACCACCAATTATAAACCTTTTGCAACTGTAATTAAAATTATTAAACCTTTAGGAAGTACATTTATGGAAAAAACAACGTTAAAAGATATTGCTGACAGGGCAGGTGTCAGCATGATGACCGTATCCAATGTTATCAACGGAAAATCCAGCCGTGTTTCGGCCCAGACCACAGAAAAAATCAATGCCATTATTAAAGAATGCGGCTATGTTCCCAACCTGACCGCCCGGAGCCTGACCAGGAAAAATTCCAATATTATCGGCGTGATTATCTCCGTAGACAGCCAGGATGAAAATTACCTGGAAAATCCCTATGTCAGTACGATGATTGGGATTATTGAAAAGGAACTCGGGAAGAACGGCTACTATATGATGTTCCGCTCGGTAACCAAGGAAAAGGATATGTCGCAGTTTTTGAAAAACTGGAATGTCGATGGGATTATCTTTCTCTACCCGGACTTTTTAAAATATGCGGAGAACTTTATCATTAAACCTCCCTGCCCCTTTGTCGTCTTTGACCAGCCATTGAAGGCACCAAAATCCATCAATATCTGCGCAGACGATCGGAAAGGACTTTACCTGGCAACCAAATATATGATTAACCGGGGGCACAACCATATCGCCTTTGCCGCCGATTACCAGGGCAATGCGATTCTTACCGAACGTTTCCTTGGCTACCGCCAGGCATTAGAGGAATGCTCGATTCCTTTTCGGGAGGACTATGTCATTGCCTGTGACCCGTCCTATGAAGGCGGTTTATCTGCGGGAAAGAAAATTGCCGCGATGAGCAATAATTTATCCGCCGTTGTAACCACGGCCGATATCTGCGCCATCGGGGTGATGGAGGGTGCAAGGCTGGGCGGGCTTCGGATTCCCGTGGATTTATCCATTACCGGATTTGATAACTTAAACCTCTGCCGGTACACGACTCCGAAGCTTACCTCGGTATCCCAAAACATTGCCCGGAAAGCCAGGATCGCCGCGCAGAAGTTAGTAGAAAAGATTCAAAACGACAGTGACGCAGACGACTCCCCCTGCCAGATTACACTGGATGTGGAGATTGTGGAGAGGCAGTCGGTAATTGCGCTGTTTTAGTGATTTTTCACACATCTTTCCGTATGTTTTTGGGCAAAGGGCGAAAAATTATTAAAAAACTCTAAAGAAATCACAAAGAAATCATAAAAAAACGATTGACATTCCTGTGAAAATCTGTTAAATTAGTCTATAGATAAAAACAGAATAAGGAATGGATTGTTACTGTTAAGCAGGCAAAACCAGTTTTGGACCAGGCTCCCGCAAGCTTGATTGTTCAAGATTGGTTTTTTGTGTTTAAAGGGTGTTGGTGTAATGAAAGTCGATAAGGTAATCAACAATAATGTAGTAAGTGCCATGGATCAGGATGAAAATGAAGTGGTCATTATGGGACGGGGTGTGGGCTACCATATGAAAAAGGGAATGGAAATCCCGGAGGAAAAGATTGAAAAAATCTTCCGCCTGGATAACCCGGGAACCATGACGAAGTTTCGCAGCCTTCTGGCTCAGATGCCCCTGGAACATTTACAGATTTCTTCCGAAATCATTGACTATGCAAAAAACGTGCTTAACCGGAAATTAAACCACAGTATTTACCTGACGCTGACAGACCATATTAATTTTTCCATTGAACGGATGCATAAAAAGATGATGTTTGCCAATCCCCTGATCCGGGAGGTTAAAAATTTTTATAAGGAAGAATACCTGGTTGGCGAATATGCCATTACACTGATTGAAAATCGTCTGGGCATACGTTTTCCCGCCGACGAAGCGGCTTCCATTGCCCTGCACATCGTCAATGCGGAATATAATATCAAGATGCGGGATACCATTGACATTACGAATTTAATTCAGGAGGTCATGGGGATTATCCGGGACTATTTCCATATGGAATTTGACGAAAGTTCCTTAAGCTATGAGCGCCTGGTCACGCATCTGCGGTTTCTGGCAGAACGGATTTACTGTAAGGAACTTCTGGACGGGGAAAACCCGGAATTTTCCCAGGTTATCTCCAAAATGTATCCCATGGAATACCAGTGCAGCTTAAAGATCCGGGAGCACATCCAGAAAAACTATGAACACTATGTAAGTGATGAAGAAGTATCGTATTTAGCCGTACACATTAAGCGTGTGCGCGTATAAAAGAACCGTACATATTAAACGTGTGCGCGTATAAAGAAAAGGAGGCGGTTATTTTGTTTGGTTCACTTAAAAAGTTATTTGGTGGACAGGAGGCAGCAAAACATGAGATTCTGGCACCGGTAGCGGGAAAGGCCATTCCCATGAGCGAGGTGGCGGACCCCACATTCAGCCAGGAAATCTTAGGTAAGGGGGTGGCGGTTGTTCCCAGTGAGGGAAAGATTGCGGCACCGGCGGACGGTGAGGTCGTGGTTATGTTTGAAACCAAACATGCGGTAAGCCTTAAGACGGATTTCGGTGCCGAACTGATCGTCCATATCGGACTGGATACCGTAAATTTAAAGGGCCAGTTCTTCCAGGCGCACGTCGCCCAGGGCGATAAGGTGAAAGCCGGAGATTTGCTGGTCGAGGTGGATTTAGAGCAGGTGAAGGCGGCAGGCTACGATGTAACTACCCCCATTATTATCTGCAACACACCCTCCTTCCCCAACATGGTCTGCCGCAGCGGCATGGAGGTGAAGGCATTAGATCCCATTATCACACTCTGATGAAAACAGGCGCTTATGGCAAAAAAAACGGTTACTTTAATGGATATTGAGGGGATGCACGCAAGAAATTGTGCAAAAGTTTCTACATTGTGCAAAAAATCTATTGTCCGGGTAAGCATCAGCTCTGGGGGAAAGACAGCGGACGGAAGGGATATTATGGAACTGATGGCTTTGGGGGCATTGTACAGGGATGAACTTACGCTTGAAGCCATTGGCCCGGGGGAAGAAGAAATGATTGCAGCGCTTGAGAGGGCGCTGAACGGTACTTCGGTTTAAGAACTTTGGATTAAAAACTTTAGTTTAAAAGCTTTGGTTTAAAAACTTTGATTTAAGTCCGAAAGGATTTAGATAAACCATCAATGCAGCGGTCATTTGACCGGGAGAAAGGAGTTTTCTTATGTTAATGAAGTATTTTCAAAAGCTTGGCAAGTCGCTGATGCTTCCGGTAGCATGTCTGCCCATCTGCGGTATTTTAATGGGTATCGGCTACATACTGGCTCCGGCTGCCATGGCAGGGGAGGTTCAGGGGTTTACCGCAGGGGGATTTCTCTACTCGGTAGGTTTGTTTCTGATTAAAGCAGGCGGTGCCTTAATCGACAATATGTCGTGGCTGTTTGCCATCGGTGTTGCCGTGGGTATGGCTGACGACAGTGACGGCGCAGCGGCATTATCCGGTCTGGTTTCCATGTATATGATTACCACCCTGCTCAGCAGCGGTACGGTAGCAGGTATTACCGGCAAGGAAGCCGATCCTGCTTTTGGCAAAATTGTCAACCAGTTTATCGGTATTATCTCCGGTATTATCGGTTCCACCTGCTATAATAAATATAAGAGCGTAAAGCTTCCCGATGCCCTGGCATTCTTCAGCGGCAAGCGTGCGGTAGCGATTTTTACGGCTCTGTATTCGATCGCAGCTGCACTGGTTCTGTTCTTTGTATGGCCTATCGTGTATGGTGCACTGGTTGCTCTTGGCGCATCCTTTATCGGTATGGGCGCTCTGGGTGCCGGGATCTACGCATTCTTTAACCGTCTGCTGATTCCGTTCGGCCTGCACCATGCGTTAAACTCCGTATTCTGGTTTGACGTGGCAGGAATTAATGACCTTGGCAATTTCTGGGGAAATACGGGTGTACTCGGACAGACCGGTATGTATATGACCGGATTCTTCCCCTTCATGATGTTTGGTCTTCCTGCAGCATGTCTTGCCATGTACCACACGGCAAAACCGGAAAAGAAAAAGATTGCTTACGGTCTGTTATTCTCCGCAGCCTTCTGTTCCTTCTTTACGGGCGTTACCGAACCCATCGAGTTCGCGTTTATGTTCCTTGCTCCCGGCCTGTACGTAGTTCATGCCCTGCTTGCCGGTATCACCGCAGGCATTACCGTAGCCCTTCCCATCCGCGCAGGCTTCTCTTTCTCCGGCGGTGCGGTAGATATGGTACTCAGTTCCTTTACGCCTCTGGCACAGAACCCATGGTTTTTGATTCCCATCGGCGTAGTTGTCGGCATTATCTACTATATCGTATTCCGGTTTATTATTGTTAAGTTTAACTTAAAGACCCCCGGTCGCGAGGACGACGAGGACGAAACGCAGGTCGTTCTGTCCAATAACAACTTTACCGAAGTGGCAAGAATTATCCTGGAAGGTATCGGCGGCCCGTCGAATGTAACCTCCATTGACAACTGTATTACAAGACTCCGCCTGGAAGTTAAGGATTACACGGCTGTCGATGAAAAGAAGATTAAATCCGCAGGCGTTGCCGGCATTATCCGCCCGGGAAAAACTTCCGTTCAGGTTATCGTAGGTACACAGGTACAGTTTGTGGCGGATGAATTTAAGAAGCTTTGCAAATAAAGGTGGGTTAAGGTAAAAATTTTTGATTAAAGAAATCGATGGCTCTGACGAAAGATAGTCTATGCCATCGGTTTCTTCAGTTTATATTGGGGGTTTTCTCTTAACAAAAAATAGAAAAAATGTAAGTGCCTCCTGTGAACTACCCATAGTCTAAAGCCAATGGGATTGCGCCCACAATATTTCAAAAAACAACAGGCGGCATAACCTCCTACCCAATAAGAATCTGTTTGCCGGTAAATGCAAATCCATAATGACGAATCCTCTCTTTGGAAATCCCCTTATCAATCAGCACCCGGTCATAATCCTTGTCCTCAATCTGATCTAATGCATTCTTTACTGTATCTTCTAATGTCTTTTCCGAATCCTGCTCCTTAACTTTAAATTCCAGCACGTAGGCAAAATCATCCTTGTTTCGCGGCTCCATCACTACATCATACCTGCTCAAACCACTCTCCCGATTTGAAGTAATAACATAATCAAGTTTTGCATCTGCAATAAGCCCCAGGACAAAGCCGTGATAGAAGCCAAACCGGCGGGGACGGGTAATAAGCGTTACATCATCCTTATTTTCCCACCATTCTTTAATAAACTGTGTCTTATCAACATAAAAAGAATTAGCTCCCCGAATTTTCTCAAAACTCTGTGTTCCAATTGCTATAGCTGTATTCATTCGCTTCATATACTCCTCTCTAAAGAAAAGACATTCTCCGCTATCCTGAATAAAGCAAAAACCCTGATCTCCTATGACGCCTTAAGAAAATGCCTGGTTTTGCTCCAGCTTTATGCTTTCTGGGTAATGCTTGTGCTGAAAGCGGAAATATACAGCACTCATCGGAATGAATGGTTTGATATTTACTGTGACGAGGCCAATGCGCTCTTCGCCGAATGCGGCTGCGAAGAACTGTTCTCAAAACAAGTTCCTGACTGCTTCTTCATAATCTTTAAGGTTCTGCGCCTTTTTTATTTTTTTCACCAACTTTTCCCCGCCGTCGAAAGAAGCTGCCAGATAGCACCAGATTTCCTTCATTTTAAATAATACAACCCTTGGCCCGGATATATGCAGATAGGCCCTGCAGTAGGCTTCGTACAGGCGGTTATGAAATTCTTCAAGCTGTGCTTTTGACACGCTTAAAACACCGTCTGGTGCGTTAAAGCACTGCAAAAGCCCGGGATTGGATACAATTCCCCGCCCCAACATCATGGCAGGAAGATCGGGGAACTGTTCCATAATTCTTTCTTTATCCTCTGTTCGGTAAATATCCCCGTTGTAGCACAGAGGATTCCTGCTTTTCTCATACGCATGGCGAAATGCCGGCAGATAAGGTGTATTTTTATAGCCGTCTTTCTGTACCCGGGGATGAATAATCAGTTCTTCCATCTTATATCGGTTATAAATTTCCAGTAATTGCTCAAATTCCTCCGGCTTTTCCTTCCCTATCCTTGTTTTTATGGAAATCTTCATCTCCAGCCGGGAAAAAATCTCGTAAAGACAGGCATTTAGCTTTTCGGGAAAGGCCAGAAAGCCGGAGCCTTTGCCCTTCGAAACCACCGTCCCCGAAGGACAGCCCAGATTAAAATTCACCTCATGATAGCCCATGGACTGCAATGTTTTTGCCGTGCGGATAAAGTCCTCCGAAGAATTGGTTAAAATCTGGGGAACAACATACATCCCCTCGTTATGTTCCGCGGCAAGATCCTGATACTCCCTCGGGCTTAATTTTCCGTCGGCATTCGGGGATAAAAAAGGGGTAAAATATTTATCCATCGCCGGGAAACACTGATGGTATACGCCGCGGAATATATAGCCGGTTATCCCTTCCATGGGCGCAAGATAATAATTCATCACAATAACCTGCCTAATCCCTTATTTATTCTTTGCATCTGTCTGCCATCCTTTATCTATTCTCTGCATCTGTCTGCCACCCCTTATCTATTCTCTGCATCCGTCTGCCTAAATCCTCTTCTCCACCCAGGAAAGCGCATCCCCAATCACTTCATCCCGGCAGTATTCGTTAAAAGTCCGTGAACAATCACCAGCGCCGCCTTTGGATTTTCAGGAACCTCCCGGTTTAAATACAGCTTCATGCCGTCAAACGATGAAATCATTTCTCCCATGGTGTAACCCTCCTTATTTTTTTATTACTCAATAGTGATATCTCCAGTATACACGATTTTTTCTGGTTTTGCATCAGGAAATTTGAAACTGGTTTGCTTTTATACCAGAGTAAAGCCGAATGCTAGAAAACAAAGGCTTCTGAGGAAAAACCCCAGAAGCCCTTAGTTTTCTAGCTTTTTTAATTTTAATAACTTTTCAAATCTTAGTCTTCAACCTTAACGATCTCACGCTTGTTGTAGCTTCCGCAAGCCTTACATACGCGGTGAGGCATCATCAAAGCGCCGCACTTTGAGCACTTTACCAGGTTTGGAGCGCTCATCTTCCAGTTAGCCCGGCGGCTATCTCTTCTTGCTTTGGAAGATTTATTCTTTGGACAGATAGACATGGTTTACACCTCCTTATTCCAATCCACTCGCGGTAATCAATAATGGAAGAAGCAAACAATTACGTGGATTGCATATTAAACTTCTTGTAAATATCCTGGATGGCTGCCATCCGCGGGTCCTTTGGCTGGTTATCACAGTCACATTTCCCATGGTTTAAGTTCCTGCCGCACTGACTGCAGATTCCCCTGCAATCCTCCCGGCATAAAACCTTCATCGGCAGGTTCACCATAAGTTCGTTCTGAACCAGTCGATCCACATCCAGAAAATAACCGCTTATATAGGGTTGTTCATCCAACGCTTCTACCCGTTCTTCCTCGCTCTGGCTCATATCCAGTTCTTCTTCTATCGACAGCACAAAGGGAACCTCCACAGGCTCCAGACAACGGTCACAGGGCATCAAAAGCGTAAGCTTTGCCGTCCCTTCCACCATCATCTTCTTATTCCCGGTATGCGTAATCCTAAGCACTACCGGTTCCTTTTCTGCAATCTCATAGAGGCTGTCCGGCCCCTGAAACTGCTCCATCTCAAGACTTTGGGTATAGGTTTTCACTTTTCCCTGGCAGGAAAACAACTCTGATAAGTTAATCAGCATATTAAAATACTCCTAATACGCACCTTCAATATTATACATAGTCAGGCGGTGTTTGTCAACCAGATTTTTCATCTTCTGCCGGTTATTCTGCCGTTTTTGTTCCCGTTCTTTCTGGTTCATCCGCGGCAGATAAAATATTCCTCTGCCAGCAAAAACTATTCGGTCAGCCTCTTGGTTTCTCTTGCAATTGCCAGTTCTTCGTTCGTCGGAATCAGCATCACCTTAACCTTGGAATCCGCGGCGGAAATCACAGCGTTCTTTCCTCTTACATCGTTTGCCTGATCGTCAATCTTTACGCCTAAGTAGCCCAGGTAAGAGCAGATAGCCTTTCTGCTGGCCTTATCGTTCTCGCCCACACCTGCGGTAAAGGCAATGGCATCCACGCCGTTCATCGCTGCGGTGTAAGCGCCGATGTATTTTGCCACGCGGTAAACAAAGGCTTCCAGTGCTACTTCTGCCAGGTGGTTTCCACCCTTCTTTGCAGCTTCAATATCTCTGAAGTCGCTGGAAACGCCGCCGCTCATGCCCAGAACACCGGATTTTTTATTTAAGATGTTTAAAACTTCATTGACATCCTTACCTTCTTTGTTGCAGATAAACTGAACCACTGCCGGGTCAATGTCGCCGCTTCTCGTTCCCATAATCAGGCCCTCAAGAGGGGTTAAGCCCATGGAGGTATCTACGCATTTCCCGCCGATGGAAGCAGAAATGCTGGCACCGTTCCCCAGATGGCACACGATAACCTTAGCATTTTTCGGGTCAAGGTTTCCAAAACGGATGGCTTCGCCGGATACGAACATATGGCTGGTTCCGTGAAAACCGTAGCGGCGGATGCTGTATTTCTCATAATACTCATGCGGAATGGCATACATATAGGCTTTTTCCGGCATCGCCATACCAAAACCGGTATCCCACACGGCTACATTGGGCTTTCCCGGCATCGCAGCTTCGCAGGCTTCGATTCCCATAAGGTTTGCTGGATTGTGCAGAGGCCCAAGATCAAAACACTCGCGGATAACCTTCTTGACATCATCATTCACCACGATGGACTCGCTGTAGGTTCTTCCGCCGTGCAGTACGCGGTGTCCGACTGCGGAAATCTCATCCGTGCTCTGAATTACGCCGTGCTCCTTATCCTGAAGGGCATCCATAACCAGGTGAATTGCCACAGTATGATCGGACATCGGGCTTTCTGCCTCATATTTATCCTTTCCCGTTGCCTGATGGGTGAGTTTTGAACCTTCAATACCGATTCTCTCACATAAGCCCTTGGCAATTACGCTCTCGTCAGCCATATCGATTAACTGATACTTTAAGGAGGAGCTGCCGCAATTCAATACTAAAATTTTCATCTTAATCCAATCTCCTTCGATTTTTATGATTTAATTTCCAAAATTTTCTTTTTTATTTTACAATCTCGCCGTACTCTTCTCTTCCGCAGCCCGCTGCATTGGACTCGTCGGTGTCAATGTGCATCGCCAGGGCATAGCTGTCACTTACACGGACAACAACATCGCCAAAAATCAGGCTTCTGCCGTTGGTATCCATCTTTACATTTACAATCTCGCCGTTAGTTACGCCCAGTTTCTCTGCGTCGGCAACGGTAGCATGGATGTGGCGCTTTGCAGCAATTACGCCCTCGGTCAGTTCTACTTCGCCAGCCGGGCCGACTAACTTACATGGAGCGCTTCCCGCGGTATCGCCGGACTCGCGAACCGGTGCAGCCACACCGATCGAACGGGCATCGGTTAAGGATAATTCGACCTGGGTAGCTTTGCGGCAGGGACCTAAGATTGACACGCCCTTTAATTCTTTTTTTGGGCCGACTACGGTTACTCTCTCTTCGCAGGCGAACTGTCCCGGCTGGGAAAGGTCTTTCTTCTTGGTCAGCGCATAACCCTTGCCAAATAAGGTTTCCAGATCTTCCTTGGTTACATGTACATGACGTGCAGAGGTTTCTACTAAAAATTTCATAACGTTTTTCTCCTATCTTTTGATTAATATTTATTTCCATCTATCTTTATATTTTAGGTGCTTTTGTTCTTTTTTTCAAGCCTTGACCACAAAGAAGTTTGCACTTTTTACAAAACAAGATCAAAATAACCTCTGCAACTGCCCTTTACGGATTCCTTATGTTCCATTATAATAGAAAAAGTGACAAAAGACCTTTTCATGTTTCGATTATTATCTGCCGAATGGAGAATTTTTATGAATGTTGCCGGAATTATTGCCGAATATAATCCCTTTCACAGCGGACATCTTTACCATCTGCAAAAAACAAAACAGCTTTTCGGTGCCGATTACCTGATTGTTGTTCTCAGCGGAAATTTTGTTCAGCGCGGGGAACCTGCCATTTTTGACAAGTCCGTCCGAACCCGCATGGCTCTTTTATGCGGTGCTGACCTTGTTTTGGAACTTCCTGCCCCCTTTGCCTGCGGAAGCGCCGAGGACTTTGCCATGGGTGCCGTTTCCCTTCTTCACCATCTCGGCATAACCACGCATCTTTCTTTTGGCAGTGAGGGCGGCGATCAAACCATACCAAAAAAAGCTGCCCAAATCGCCCTTGCCGAGCCGCCGGCCTACCGTGAATCTTTAAAGAATGCACTGAGCCGGGGCCTTACCTATCCGCAGGCAAGAAGTATTGCCCTCTGTGCCGCCGGTTTAAAAGAGGAAGAAGCTGCCCTTATCGAAAAGCCGAATAATTTACTGGGCATGGAATACTGCAAAGCCCTGTATGCCTTAAAAAGCCCCATCCTTTCTGTTACGGTAAAGCGAAAGGGATGCGGCTACCATGACCAGGAACTGAAAACAGGAAAATTTGCCTCTGCCTCCGCCCTTAGAAAAGCCATAGCCGAACCGACGGATGCTTCCGAAAAATACGCCCCGCTCTATGAAGAATTTTCTGAACAGCATACCCCGCTCTATGAAGAGTTTTCTGAACAACATGCCCTGCTCTTTGAACAGCTTCCGCCGGTTTTATGGTCGTTTTATCATCCCGGAACTTGCTTTCCTCTTTACCCTGATGATTTTTCTTCGATATTAAATTATCAGATTCTGCTCTCCCGCGGCAGGTTTTCTGATTTTTCCGACTGCTCGCCGGAACTGGCCAACCGGCTGGAAAAGCAGGCATTAAGCCCTTTATCCTTTACCGAGCGGATAACCTCCTTAAAAACCCGTCAGTACACCTATACCCGTATCAGCCGTACACTTATCCATCTTCTGCTGATGATTCACCGCGAAGAGATGGATGCTTACCGGGACAATGGCTATTCCTCCTATGCAAGAATCCTGGGCTTTAACCGGAAGGCCGCACCGCTTCTTCGCCTAATCAAAAAGCACACGGCCATCCCCCTGCTTTCCAAGGCCGCCGATGCCGAGAAAATCCTGCCCGAAAAAGCAAAAAAACTCTGGCAGAAGGATATCTTCTGTTCCCAGGTCTATGCCGCCGGTTTCCAGCAGAAATACAAAAAAACGCCGCCGGATGAATTCCGACGGCAGATCATTATCCAACAATAATTAACGGCATTGCCCCAATTTTACTTTCTCCTGCCGAGAACCCGCAGCAGATAGACAAATAAGTTAATAAAATCCAGATACAGTTCCAGAGCGGAAAAGATCGAAGCTTTTTCCAGCATCATGGTATTGTTCCCATAATAGGCATAGGCTTCCTTAATTTTATGGGTATCGTAAGCCGTATAGCCTAAGAACAGGAAAATACCCAGGGTACATGCGATCATCTCAAACTGGCTTAAATTAATAAACATCGACAGAAGCCAGAACGCAGCTAAGAAAATCAGTCCGGCGGTCATAAACGGACGAATACGGCTGAAATCCAGGTTCATAAACCGTCCCATCAACGCCATCACGCCAAAGAATAATGACGTAGCGCCAAAAACTAAAATCATGGACATCAGATCAAAAATCAAAAAGTATACCGAAAATACCACGCCGTTTAATGCCGCATACAGGAAAAACATCGCCCGTGCCGTGCCCACGCCGATTTTATGCACCCGTGCACTCATAAAAACAACTACGCCGATTTCTGCAATAAACAACAGATAAAACCAGTACGGAATCACCGCAACCAGAGCAATCCATCCCGTGAAATAACCGGAAAAAGCAACCAGAAACGTCACCAGAAGCCCGGCAAACATCCATCCAAAAGTTTTTGCTGTATAGGTGCCCAAGCTCATCGACGGCGCATTCACCTGCTGTTCCTGTCCAAAAGAATTCATCCAATTCTCATTCATAAACATACCTCCTCGTCTTCACTGCAATACTTCTTTTTTTTCTTTATGCTGCTATCATTATAATACCGCCGGGGAAAGAAAGCAACTGAAATTACTAGAAATTATTTCTAAAAATTCACAAAAATCTATTAGAAATTTAACGGTTCTGCCGCCTCCGAAAGTTTTGGCAAAAGCAGTTTGACCAGAGTTGGATTAACCGTCCAGAATTGCAGAAGTTCTTTAAGTTTTTCGGCGTTCCTTTTATTCTGTTTCGGATTCTGCCCCTGATAAACGGCCCGGATTAAGATATTTTTCGGTGTGTGCTCCATATCGATAAACTCCAGAATCTGCGTCCGGTAGCCCATCTGCTCTAAAACTTCCGCACGCACGCCATCCGTCAGCAGCGCCGCCATGCGCTCTTTTAACAGGCCGTACTGTAAAACAGGTTCCATAACCTTATTCTTCATCTGCCTGTTCCACTCGTGCTGGCAGCAGGGAACAGAAAGAATAACCTTTGCCCCCCAGTTCACGGCTTTCGCCAGGGCATAATCCGTAGCGGTATCGCAGGCATGAAGGGTTACAACCATATCCGCCTTCTTTTCCCCCTCATAGGAAGCAATATCACCGCAGCAAAAGGTCAGGTGTTCAAACCCGTATTTTCTTCCAAGCTCACTGCAGTGTTTAATCACATCTTCCTTTAAATCCAGACCAATCACCCGGATCGGATAGGCTTTCTGTTCCTTCAGATAATAGTACATGGCAAAGGTCAGATAGGATTTCCCGCATCCAAAATCAATGATAACATTCTCCCTGTCCTTGGAAAGCTGGGGCAGGATATCTTCGATAAATTCCAGGAAACGGTTAATCTGGCGGAATTTATCGTATTTTGCCCGGATAACCTTCCCTTCCTTTGTCATTACCCCCAGATCCACCAGAAAAGGCACCGGTGTTCCCTCTTCCAGCACATAGTGCTTTGCCCGGTTGTGCATAAGTCTTTGTCGTTTTTCCTCACTGCTTCCTGTTTTTTGCTCGCTTTCCTGCATGGATTCTTCCCCTGCACGGATTTTTACGGCATTTCGCTTTCCTGTTTTTTTCTGTTTTATGGTTATTGTTTTCTTTTTTCCGACCAGAACCTGCGCCCATTCCCCGTCCGCAGTCAGTTCACACTGACGAAACGAATGATCCAAAAGCCCTGTAAGATAGGCTTTCCCTTCTGCTTTGCTTAGATTTTGATGAAATACCTGTTTTCCCCGAAATTCCTCTACCTGAAATAAAACTTCCCCACGCAAAAAAACCGGACGGCATCTCACCTTCTGCACCTGTTCCCGATCCGTCGGATTCCCAAAAGAAATCCTCTCCAGACCATCGTGCAGAAAACGGTCAAATAACGCTTCCAGTTTTATTTTATCCTGATTATCCATAAGTATTGTTCACTCCTGCTCTCCCTGCCCGGCACAAAACCACACAGCGCCTACACCCAGGCACTGCGCAGAAGCTGGGGATAAGCCTGCAGATGGGCATAATCATTAAACCTCTCCAGCGTAAACTCCTGGGTTCCCGGGCGGCTGAGAAGTTCGGTAATACTGCAGTTTTCCAGATCCTTTCCTAAAAGCCGCCATTTTGCCAGATCCATGTTCATATAATAGGCAACCATACTGCGGATCACCCCGCCGTGCGTAACAATCGCCACCCGTTCGTAACCTGTTTCCATAATTTCACGGAAAACCGGAATCACCCGCCGCACGACATCGCCTGCACATTCTCCTCCCGGATAGGCAAGGTCATATTCCATCTTCTCCATATCTTCCCGGACATCCGAAAAGCGCAGGGCAATCTCCTGCTCACTCAATCCTTCCATCTCGCCAAAAGAAATTTCCCGAAGTTCCGGATACAGATAATGATTTACCCGCCAGTAATAATTTGCCGCCTGGGCGGTCTGGATGGCCCGCCTGGTTTCACTGGAATAGACCACCTGAATTCCGGCCCCAGCCAGACGCTGCCCCAAAAGGGAAGCCTGGCTGTAGCCTGCCTCGCTTAAATCCACGTCCAGATTGCAGAGTTTGCTGGACTGCCGCCCGTGTCGAATTAAATATAATCTCATCCTTCGGCACTCCTTAATTCTTAAAGCTGTGAATCGGTGCCGGAATCCGCCCTCCCCGGGTAACAAACCTTTCACAGGAAAACGAATTTATCGGCATAATCGGCGCATAACCTAAAAGCCCGCCGAATTCCACGACTTCTCCAACCCCTTTGCCGATAACCGGAATAATCCGAACCGCCGTCGTCTTCTGGTTAATCATGCCGATGGCTGCCTCATCCGCGATAATTCCGGCAATGGTCGTTTCTTTGGTATCTCCGGGAACGGCAATCATGTCCAGGCCCACCGAACATACACAGGTCATGGCTTCTAACTTTTCTAAGGTAAGCGCCCCGGCATTTACGGCATCAATCATCCCCTGATCTTCGCTGACCGGGATAAAGGCCCCGCTTAAACCGCCGACATAGGAGGATGCCATAACTCCGCCCTTTTTCACCTGATCATTTAACAGGGCAAGCGCTGCCGTCGTTCCCGGCGCTCCCACCCGCTCCAGACCGATTTCCTGCAAAATCTCAGCCACACTGTCGCCCACGGCCGGCGTAGGCGCAAGAGATAAGTCAATAATGCCAAAAGGAATGTTCAGCCGCCGCGAAGCTTCCTGCGCCACAAGCTGTCCCACCCGGGTAATCTTAAAGGCAGTCTTCTTAATGGTTTCACACAGCACTTCAAAGTTTTCCCCGCGCACCTTTTCTAAGGCAACCTTTACTACGCCCGGGCCGCTGACACCGACATTGATCACCGCGTCGGCCTCGGTCACGCCGTGGAATGCCCCGGCCATAAAAGGGTTATCATCCGGCGCATTGCAGAACACCACCAGTTTGGCGCAGCCTAAAGAATCATCGTCCTTTGTCGCCTCGGCTGTCTGCTTTACCACCCGACCCATCAGGTTTACGGCGTCCATATTTAAGCCGGTTTTTGTCGAGCCGACATTGACCGAACTGCAGACCCTCTCGGTATTTGCCATCGCTTCGGGTATGGATAAAATCAGATTTTTCTCCGCCTCGGTCATTCCCTTGCTGACCAGAGCGGAATAACCGCCGATAAAATTCACGCCCACTTCCTTAGCTGCCCTGTCCAAAACTCCGGCAATCTGTGCAAAATCTTCGGGACGGTGACATGCCGCAGCCCCGACAAGCGCTATCGGCGTCACCGAAATCCGCTTATTCACAATGGGAATCCCAAAATCATTCTCTATCGCCTTTCCCGTAGCTACCAAATCCCTGGCCACGGAAGTGATTTTCTCATAAATGTTTTTCTTTAAGCTTTCCAAATCTGAACTTATGCAGCTTAACAGGCTGATTCCCAGGGTAATCGTGCGCACATCCAGGTTTTCATGCTCAATCATGTTGTTGGTTTCATTCACTTCATAGATATTAATCATATTCGCCCTGCCTTCTTTTCGACCTTTTCGTTACAGCCATCCTTATATACGATGCATACTGGTAAAAATCTCTTCTCTCTGGCACTTGATCATTACCCCGATTTCTTCACCAATCTTACCCAAATCTCTGGATAACTCCTCAAATGGCCGGGCAGAATTCGTCATATCCACAATCATCATCATATTAAAATAATCCTGTACAATCGTCTGGGAAATATCCAGGATGTTCACATGCTTGTCCGCGAGATATGTACAAACCCGGGCAATAATCCCCACGGTGTCCTTGCCTACCACCGTAATAATCAATTTATTCATAAAAATCTCCTTCTTCCTGCTCTTTTTGTTTTATTCCAACAGTAAAACTTATTTCATTCAAACGGCAGATAACTTTCAAATGAACTTCGTTTTTTACGGCTTTACACAGTCACAATTTCGGAGAGCGAATCCCTGCCGGCTACAGCGATGGAAAAATCCTTTGCCTGGTAAGCAGTTTCGCCCTGAGTAATCTCTAAGCACACCGTTTCGTAAGCCAGCTCTGCAAAATTATTCTTCTCACTCAGATGACCCAGCAAAATCTTTTTTAAATGATCATGGAGGATGCAGTTTAAAAGTCTTCCGCAGTTTTCATTGGACAGATGACCGTAATCGCCTAAAATCCTCTGTTTCAGCCGATAAGGATAGGGTCCTGTTTCCAGCATACGCACATCGTGATTCGCCTCTAAAAGCAGGGCATCCAACCCCTGAAGATGATCGATAACATACTGATCATAATGTCCCAAGTCCGTCGCCACAGCAACCGACTTTTTCCCGTGCTGCACCCGGTAAGCCACGGGGTTAGCCGCATCGTGGTCGATGCGAAACGGACGGATCTGCAAATCTCCAAAGTGAAAATCCACATCCGGAAGAATGGGCCGCAGAAGTTCCTTCGGATACTCCCCCAGAGAAGCCTTGCCTGCAATTTCTTCCAGTGTTTCCTTCGTTCCGTAAATGGGAATCGGATACTTCCTTGCCAAAATTCCCAGCCCCTGGATATGGTCTGCATGTTCATGGGTGATAAACACGCCGTCCAGTTCGCTTCCCTTAACGCCGATTTCCTTTAATCCCTTTTCAATTCGCTTATTGCTGATTCCCGCATCAATTAAAATATGGGTATTATCCGAACCGATATAAATACAATTCCCGCTGCTTCCGCTTGCGATACTGACAAATCTCATAACAATGCCTGTTCCTTCTCTGTTTCCGTTTCTGTTCATCTGTGCGCGGATCGGTAAAAACAATAACCCGCTTCCTTTACTAACAGGTTTTTCGCCCACCATTGTAATATAAAATCGGAAAGGATTCAATAGAAAAATCATTTTTCCTTTGGTTTTCCTAAAAAACACCGGCATTTCGCTCTGCCAGGGCCGCCTGGTAAACCGCACTTGCTTCTCTCTCCGTTTTTTCCCAGTTTCCGTCATTGACAATTACCCTGTGACTGTATCGGCGAAACTCTTCATCCGTTCGCTGGTTTGCAAGAATTGATCTGCATTTTTCCCTGCTGTAGCCCCTGCTTTCCATCAGACGCTCTATCCGAATTTCCTTTGGCGTATAGACATACCAGATCTCATCCAAAAAAGTAAGAGAGGCTTCATCAAAAAGCGCCGACTCCACAACCATAACCTCGTATTTTTTTGTTTCTTCGGCAGAAAGAAGTGTTTGTTTCACCGATTCCCACACTAAGGGATGCGTAATCCTATCAATCGTCTTTTTTGCCTGCCCGTCCTGAAAAATCAGCCGGGCAAGCGCCGGGCGATCAATCCTTCCCTCCTGGTCCAAAAAGGATGTTCCCAGCTCCTCAGTCACTCGGATATAGGCTTTTTCCCCAGGTTCCATCAACTGGTGCGCCACCTCGTCCGTGCGGATAATCCCGGCTCCCCACATCATTTCCATCCAGGAAAGAATCCTGCTTTTTCCTGCCCCGACACCGCCGGTCAGTCCTGCCTTTAACATTTTTAATCCCCTCTGCGCTCGTTTATGCTGCTTATTGCCTGCGGCAAGCCTTAAACCTCCACAGCCTTTCCTGATCTTCTCTGCTGGCATAGCCAATCCCCACGCGGGTATCCGTCACGATCTTTACCGGCGTTCTGTCATCTTCCACCCATAACTCGGTCTGTTCAAAAACCGAAGTATTGTTGAAATGTCCGTCTACCATCAGTTTTTTAGTCAGCTTTCCCGGCCCGTCGGCTTCCTCACAGGCCCGGATTAAAACGGCCTGCGGCTGCTCCTTCTCTCCGGTAACAAAATTTAAAAGCCAGTGCATTCCATAACAGAGATAAACATAGATCCGCCCCGCCTCCTGATAAAGCACTTCCGTCCGCTTCGTTCGTCCCTTGTGGGCATGGCAGGCGGTATCGGCTTCCCCGCGATAGGCTTCGGTTTCCGAAATCCGCAGCCGAATCTGCTGCCCGTCCTTAAACTGCCGAACTAACACCTTTCCCACCAGCGCCGGGGCAACCTCAAGACAGTCCCTCTGAAAAAACTCTTCCGCCAAACGCATTATATCCTCCATTCTGCAGACGCTTTAGCGTACAATCGGCTATGCCTCCATTCTGTGCACGCTTCACCGTACATCCTGCCCGTAATGTTTTTCATATTCCTCATTCAGCCATGCGATTCCTGCCTGAATCCCTTCCTCATCAAAGGAGGTATCCACAGACTGCTTTAATTCTTTTGCTGTAGCTTCAAACCCGTAAGGCTCCGGCCAGTGAAACACCCGAAGGACGGTTTTTTCTTCCTCTCCCTCTCCCACCTGTGCCTTTGTCATCTTAAACCGCATACCCAGGTAACTTCCGGTAAAGCTTTCTTTTTTTAAATAATTCACCGGCATAAATCCGCTTCGTTCCAGCATATCCTAATCCAACCTTATCCGCCGTTACTGTTTCTTTGCGCTTACAGCAGCGATCCGTCCGCTTTGCTCTATGAACATCTCTATCCATACACAGTTTTTACGGCATTTATTTTGCAGCAAACCAGGAATCCCCTTCCTGTGCTTCCACCTCCAGCGCCACCTTTAGCTGTGAGGCATGTTTCATCTTATCCTCTAAAATCTTTTTTACTTCCTCTGCCTCTTCCTTCCACGCTTCAATCAGCAGCTCATCATGCACTTGAAGGACGATGCGGGAGCGCAGTTTTTTCTTTCGCAGTTCCTGATCTACGCCAATCATGGCAATTTTCATAATATCTGCTGCCGTTCCCTGGATGGGGGAATTCATTGCCACCCGCTCTCCAAAGGAACGCTGCTTAAAGTTATCCGATTTCATCTCCGGCACAGGGCGGCGTCTTCCATAGAGCGTGGTTACATAGCCAAACTCCTTCCCTTCCCTTACCAGCCGTTCCAGATACTCCTTCACGCCAGGATAGGTTTCAAAATACTTGTCAATATATTCCTGAGCCTCCTTTTTCGAGATACTCAAGCCCTCACCCAGGCCAAAGGCACTGATTCCATAGACGATACCGAAATTGACGGCCTTGGCATTTCTTCGCTGTAAGGAAGTGACCTCCTGCAGCGGAACATGGAATACCTCGGAAGCAGTTATGGCATGAATATCCTGGGCCGAACCATAAGCCTTAATTAAACGCTCATCTTCGGACAGGGAGGCTAAAATCCGCAGTTCAATCTGGGAATAATCTGCGTCAATAAATACAAAACCCTCCTCCGGCACAAAAACCTTGCGGATCTCCCGGCCAAGTTCCATACGCACCGGGATATTCTGAAGGTTTGGTTCAGTGCTGCTGATCCGTCCGGTTGCCGTAATCGTCTGGTTAAACTTTCCGTGAATCCGTTCATCCGGCCCGATAAATGCAGACAAACCTTCGGCATAGGTGGAGTTTAATTTTGTCAGCTGGCGGTAATCCAGGATTTTCTGCACAACCGGAACATCCACAGCCAGCTTTTCTAAAACGTCTGCCGCCGTCGAATAGCCGGTTTTGGTTTTCTTTCCTCCCTGGAGCTGCATCTTCTCAAAAAGCACCTCGCCAAGCTGTTTGGGCGAATTGATATTAAATACCTGACCGCATTCCTCGTGAATCTGTTTTTCAAGTGCCAAAATCTGCACCTTTAATTTATCCCCGTACTCCTTTAAAACCTCGCGCTTAACCTTAACCCCTGCCTGTTCCATATGGAAAAGACTGTAAATCAATGGCATCTCAATATCCAGGAAAAGATCCCACATCCCTGTTTTTTTCAGCTTTTCTTCCAGCACCGGAGCCGTAAGAGAAGCCACGCACGCCTGGTAGCAGGCGCATTGTCCTGCTTTTTCATCGCCTTCCAAAAGTCCCGTACCCACAGAAAGTTTTCCCAGAAGATCTTTTTGCGCAGGCAGGCTAATTCCCAGATAATCTTCGGACAGATCCTGATACTGGTAGCTGTCCTTTAAGGGGTTTAAAAGATACGCGGCTACACCGGCGTCAAATACCGCGGCACCATAGTCAAAATCCGTAAACGACAGGCTCTCTTTTAACTCCGGCACCCACACGCGGCCTGGCTGTGCCTGATGAACAATGCGGCAAAAACTCTCCTGCAGCCATTCTCCGGAAATTTCCTTACCGGCCTTTATACACACGGATTCTTCTTTCCCTAAGGAAATGGCCAGCCCGGTTACGGTAAGCCCCCTCGTTTCTTCTTCATCCTTCTGCCCCAATCCCAGTTCGTTTCCGTCACCAAAGGAAAAAGAAATCTGTTCTTCTTCCACACTCTTCTGTGCAGCAAAAATCTGCATACCGACAAATGACCGTCCCTCCTTATCCGCAGCCAGGGCAGAGGCACGTTTCACCCAGTTTTCAGCAGTCTTCTTTTTATCCGTCACCGTAAAATGTTCTTCCAGACGGATGTTTTCGGATGCTTCTGCTGTAAAGCGGCTTAAGAAGGATTTAAAATCCAGATCTTTAATGATCTGAAAAGCTTCCTGCGTATAAAGGTTTCCCAGTTTTGCATCCTGAAGGGAAAAATTAATCCCGCAGCTAGTGCAAATCGTTACCAGCTTCCTGCAAAACTGTGCCGTGTCATAGTGTTCTCCCAAAGCCTTTTTTGCACGGGGCGGTTTAATCTCTTCCAAGTGGGCATAGGCATTCTCAATGCTGTGATAGGCGGCAATAATCGCCGTCGCCGTCTTCTGGCCAATGGAGGGCACTCCGGAGATATTATCCGAGGAATCTCCCATCAATGCTTTTACCTCGATAAATTCTTCCGGAGTAACGCCGTACTCCTGCTTAACATCTTCGGGATAATAATTAAAAATCTCTGTCACCCCTTTGCTGGTTTTGGGAATACGGATTTTGATTTTCTTATCGGCAAGCTGCAGCAAATCCCGATCCCCGGAAATAACCACCACATCTTCTCCCTTTTCCTGGGTTTGCTTGGCCACAGTTCCTAAGATATCGTCGGCCTCAAAGCCTGCCATCGTTAAAATCGGGATTTCCATGGAAGCTAAAACCTTCTTGATTAAATCCACCTGCTCAAAAAGTTCCGGCGGCATAGGATTTCGATTGGCCTTATACTCCTTATACATCCGATGGCGGAAGGTTGGTTCCCCCAGATCAAAGGCTATGGCAAGGTAATCCGGTTTTTCTTCATCCAAAAGCCTGAACATAATATTTAAAAAGCCAAAAACTGCATTCGTGTGCAGTCCTTCTGCATTGGTTAAGTCCGGCACCCCGTAATAGGCACGGTGCAGGATACTGTGTCCGTCAATTAACATTAATTTTCCCATAGTGTTCTCCATTCCGCTGTATGTCTTCCAGCACAAACTATACTATCCCAGCCATATCCGAAGCTGAAGAAGAAAGGTCGATAAAAGCCCCATCCCTGCCAGCGTATTTACCGCATAGCAGGCAATTTTTATCGTCCGCACAAAATGAACTCTGCGGTAAGACAGATCCAGTGCTTCCTCCATCTCCTGCTTCATATTAAAACTGCCGCTTCCCTCATCCAGCTGCCTGAGTCCCAGAGAAACCATAAAATAAATTTCCAGTTCTTCCTGACATGCCGGGCAGGTTTCCACGTGCTCCAAAAACTCCTCAAGTTCCCTGTCGGTAAGTTCATCCTGGATGTAGGGCATTACCAGCCTCTGTGCTTCCTGGCAATTCATCCGCCTTCCCCCTTATTCTTCCCTCATTTTGTTATCTGCAGTTTGCCTTAAAATCATGTGCTTCCTCTATCATACACCAAAAAAGCAAAACGAACAAGAAAAAAGGAATAACCTTATCGATTATTCCTTTTTTCCTGTGAAATTACGCATTATTTCTCTAAGTCATCAATATTTATCGGAACCGCCGTAATAAAAATCTTCACCTGCGGTATCCGGCTCCTGGTGATAACTTGCACCGCCTCTTGCGCCTGAAGCCATCATTCCTCCGGAATTAGCCAGTTTAAAGCGGCTTACCAGACTCTTCATCAGCTGCGCCTGGCTGGAGAGCTCTTCACTGGCGGCAGCACTCTGCTGCGCTGTTGCAGAGTTTGTCTGGATAACGCTGGAAATCTGGTCAATTCCTAAAGTAATCTGGGCAATCGCCGCCGACTGCTCCTTGCTGGCTACAGAAATCTTATCCACAAGCACAGTAACATCCTTTGCACCTTCAACGGCATGAACAAGGGATTTTGCGGTATCTGCGGCAATCTGTGTACCCTCCTGTACGGCCTGGATGGAATTTTCAATCAATACTGCCGTATTCTTGGAAGCCTCTGCACTCTTGCTTGCCAGGTTTCTTACTTCATCAGCAACTACGGCAAAGCCTTTTCCTGCGGTACCTGCCCTTGCTGCCTCTACTGCGGCGTTCAATGCCAGGATATTCGTCTGGAAAGCAATATCTTCAATCGTCTTAATAATCTTTCCGATTTCATTGGAACAACTGCTGATATTTTCCATCGCTTTAATCATATCCTGCATCTTGGCATTGCTCAGATTCATCTCATGGCCAACCTCGCCAACCTTATCATTAGCATTAACAGCATTATCGGCATTATCTTTAATCTGGCCGGAAATTTCACTGATTGTAGCTGCAAGTTCTTCAATCGAGCTTGCCTGCTCTGTAGCACCCTGGGAGAGTGCCTGCGCACCGGAAGAAACCTGTTCGGAACTGTTGGAAACCTGTTCGGAACTGTTGCTGATCTGTCCCATGGCATCATTTAACTGCTTGGCAATGGCTCTAAAGGAAATCAAAAGCTGGTGGAAGCTGCCGATGTACTCCTGCTCGCACTGGGAATCTACGGTAAAATCACCGGATGCCATCTTCGCGAGGAACTGGTTTTCATCATCAATAATTGCCTGCAGCTTGCGGATTAACATTCTGAACTGTTCCGAAAGCACACCGATCTCATCCTTGGACTGGTAGGAAATATCCACATCCAGACGTCCGTTTGCCATCTCGATTGCAGCCTTTTCCAGCTCCGTTACCGGCTGACGAATGCTTCCGATAATCAGCATGGAGAAGAAGATACCAATAATAAAGACAACAATCATTACCACAACCTGGCAGATAATCGCCCCGCGGTATGTACCATTACTCTCATTATAAGCGTCCTGGCTTCCCTGCGTATTAAAATTGCTGAGTTCCTTTAAATTGGCTAATACAGCATTATAAGCGCTGCTTCCCGTATTGCTGTTTAAATACTCCTCTGCCTCTGCCTTCTGTCCATTTTTTACCATGTTGATCAGCTGGGTGTTCACATCCTTATAAACCGACCAGGAAGACTGCAGGGCTTCATAGAGTTTTTTGCCCTCAGCCGTTGAAACATAACCGCCATAAGTCGTAATCGAAGAATCCATCGTTGTCATAGCCTGGGTAAGGCTGCTGCTATAATTGTCTTCTTCCTGCGGCGTACTGGCATTAATAAATGATTCTTCATACAGACGCACATTGGCAATATTGGTATTCATCTGCTCGGCAACGCCAAGACTCGGCATCCACTTTTCTGCGATAATAACCGTCTGTGAATTTAAACTTCCCATCAATAAGATAGAAATAAGACCAATCGCACACATGCCGGCCAGTGCAACCCCCACAAGTACATGCAATTTTGCACTGATTTTTAAATTTTTAATCCGCTCTCCCATAGTAACTCTCCTTAAATCTTTTTCTTTCCTAAATCTTTATATGCCCGTAGGCGGGTCTTCCACTTTACTTTAAACGGAATTTACTAATCAGGCTCTTTAATACCTGTGCCTGCCCGGCAAGCTGCTGGCTGGCTGCTGCACTTTCTTCGGAAGTCGCCGAATTCGACTGAATAACCGTAGAAATCTGGTAAATACTGTCCTTAATATGGTTGATGGCAGCTTCCTGCTCAACCGAAGCAGCAGAGATAATCTTAATCTGCTCCGTAACCTTTTCGGCTCCTTCAACTACCGTTCCTAAAGATTCCTGGGTTAATTGGGTAAGCTGAGAACCATTATCTACAACATGCAGCGTCTTTTCAATCAGTTCCGTTGTATTCTTTGCTGCATCCGCACTCTTGGCTGCTAAATTGCGCACCTCGTCTGCTACTACAGCAAATCCCTTGCCTGCGGTTCCTGCCCTTGCTGCCTCTACGGCTGCATTTAAAGCAAGAATATTCGTCTGGAAGGCAATATCTTCAATGGTCTTAATGATGTGCTGAATTTCCCCTGAACAGGAGCTAATCTGCTGCATCGCATCTGCCATCTTCTGCATCTGGTCACTGCAGATGGTAATCTTCTCACCAACGTTATCGGCTTCCTTCGTTGTAATCGCGGCACTCTTTGTATTTTCATTAATCTGCTCGGTAACCTGTTCAATCATCTGCAGCAGGTTATCTACTTCCGATGCCTGTTCCGTAGCACCCTGGGCAAGGCTCTGCGCACCCACAGCCACCTGGTTTGCACCGGAATCTACCTGGCTGGACGAGGAATGAATCTGCTCCATCGTATTGCAGAACTGGTCGCTGATCGTTTCAATAGCTTTTTGAATCTGTACAAAATCACCAATGTACTGAATCGCACTTTCTTTGCCCAGATTTCCGGCAGCGATTTCATCCAGCACCATGGAAATATCCGAAATATACAGCTTCAGATTCTTTACGGAAGTGTTCAGGCTGTCTGCCAGCACGCCGATTTCATTGCTGCTGTTCACATCAATGTGGAAATCAAGATTTCCCTCAGACAGGTTGCGGCTCGACTCGGTAATCGTCTGGAGCGGACGGATAATCCGGCTCATTACATAGAGCACAAGCAGAATACATACAATCAGTGTGATCGCTATGGAACCAAGGCTGATTGCTTCCGTACCGCTCACTGCTTTTAATAAGCCGCTCTGGTTTTCCCTTACCTGAGCTTCGGTAATCGCCCCTACCTTATCCAAAATCGCAACCAACTGATCTACATTAACCTTGGTATCTTCCAGATAAAGCCGTTTTGCTTCTTCCGGATCTGTCTGGTTCATATCCAGGATAATCTGTGCGGACTCATGAATCGCCTGATGAATCGGCTTCATCTCCTCGATAAGCTGATGAATTTCCGCATTATCAATGGTAGAAAGATCCGAATCATAAAACCACTTGCCCAGCACACAGGTCTTATAATCCTTGCTGCCGGTAAACTCTGTGCCCATGGCAATCGCCGAACATAAATTTTCCACCCAGCCGTAATGAGCCTTCTGTGCCGTCAGCACCAGCGAATGGATTTCCGTAGACTGTTCTGTCGACTTACTGTAGCCCCTAATCCGGCTCATTCCGCTGACCGTTACAATTCCGCTGATAATGACAACGATGAAAATAAGGGCAATACGCACGGTAACTTCCTGTTTAATCGTATGCTTCATGATGTTCTCCTTATATTACCTTTTTTATTAAAACTTTCTTTAATACTTGTCATTTCCCCCATAATAAAATTCTTCTTTGTCAGACACCACGGCAGGAGCTGAAGCAGCAGGTGCCGGTGTATAGCCAGCGGATCCTCCGCCCAGAAGTTTAAACCGCCGTACTAAATCCTTTAAGATCTGTGCCTGGCTGGATAATTCCTCGCTGGCAGCCGCACTCTCCTGTGCCGTCGCGGAATTGGTCTGCACCACGCTGGAAATCTGATCGATTCCCACGGTAATCTGGGTAATGGCATCTGCCTGTTCCTTGGACGCCCGGGCAATGGAATCCATCATCCCTGCGGCTTCCTGTACGCCGGCCATTACACTCTCTAAAGACTTTGCTGTTTCATCGGCAATCTTTTTGCCGTTTTCTACCGCATGGAGAGAATTTTCAATTAAAACCGCCGTATTCTTTGAGGCATCCGCACTCTTGCTGGCGAGGTTGCGCACTTCATCTGCAACTACAGCAAAGCCTTTTCCGGCTGCCCCTGCTCTTGCTGCCTCAACAGCTGCATTCAGGGCAAGGATATTTGTCTGGAAGGCAATATCCTCGATGGTCTTAATAATCTTTCCGATTTCGCCGGAGGATGCATTAATTTCGGACATCGCACTAAGCATATCGTGCATTCTGCGGTTGCTCTCTCCTGCCTCTGCGCCCACTTCCATGGACTTTTGGCTGGCTTCCTGTGCACCGGCAGCATTGCGGTTAATATTATTAGAAATTTCACTGATGGACGCTGCAAGTTCTTCCACCGAAGATGCCTGTTCGGTAGCCCCCTGGGAAAGTGCCTGCGCACCGGAGGATACCTGATCGGAACCGGAGGACACCTGGTCAGCCGACTGATTTAAGGTAAGCAGAGTACCGCTTAAACTGTCCCGAATCTGCCTCATCGAAGTGAAAATTTTCTGGTAATCGCCGATGTAAAGCTCTTTTGCCATCGATGTGACGGTAAAATCCCCGCTTGCCATGGCACTGAGCACATGCTCAATATCCCGAATAATGCTTCCCACACTGGTCGTCATCACATGCATATTGTGTGCCATGTCGCCGAACTCATCCTGCGCATCGTACTTGACCTCCACGGAAAGGTTTCCCTTGACCACTTCCTTCATGGAATCTTCAATCGTTTTTACCGGAACCAGAATATTCTTCGTTAAATCCAGGGCAATCAGGCAAGTGAAAATAAAGGCTACAGCGGCAATGGCAATCGATGCGCCAAGCAGAAGGCTCTGCATCCGCATGGAAGACTGATAAGCCTCCTCGCTCTTTTTTTCAATATCTGCAAAAGCCTGTTCAAGAAGCACGGTATATTCCTCCACCTGGGGATTATACTGATTGAGTACAATTTCAATCGCCTTCTGATTTCCCTCATCGGTCGCCAGGGAAGCATATTCGACTACCTGTTTGCGGACGGAAGCATTCGCCTGCCGCTTGCTCTCAAACTCCCTCAGCAGCGAAACATCGCCTTCATAGTTATCATAAATCCACTGAAGGTTTGTCTGGATATTTGTCATGCAGGCATCCACGTTTTTCATCCGCTCTGCCGTATCCTGGGGATCGGTAGAAACCACACCCAGCATCAGCTCCTTTAAAGCCCCCTGAAGATTCAGACGAATCTGGTCAATTCGGAGAACTGCCCCGTATTCCTCCGTGTAAAACTGGTGATAGCTTGTTTTCGCCTTGGATATTCCTATACCGGCAGCAACTACTGAAATTAAAAACAACAGCAGAATACTTCCGAACGAAACAATAAACTTCTTGCCGACCTTCAAGTTCTTCATTTGCCGTTCCTCCTTGAACTGAACTGCCCCGGATAACGGGCCGTCCTATTTTATTTGATTCTGTCTTTTTATCCAATATCCTTTTAAGTATGTCGGCGTATATTTAAAATTTATAACCGGGAAAAAGAAATTTTTCGATATTTTCCCCTTTTTTTTAATATTACCATAAAAATATACTCTTTGCCCTTATGCTATTTTCTTTTTTGCCGATATAAATATAAGTGTGTTATGCTCTATTATCATGCGATATATCAAAAGAGATAGGTGGTGTAATGGAATGGATAACGGTATGGAAAGTATGCTTGACACATACCTCTTTGAAACAAACTCCCTTTTAGACAACCTGGATGAAATGCTGATGAAGGATGAAAAATTAGGTGATTTTTCTCCAGATGATGTTAATGAAATCTTCCGCATCATGCATACGATTAAAGGTTCCTCGGCTATGATGGAATTCGGTTCCCTTTCCAGCATTGCGCATCATATAGAAGATTTATTCTTTTATATCCGCGATAAGGGAATTGACTCTCTTGACCCGCAGCACAAAAAGGAACTTTTTAACCTGATGTTCCGTTCAGAAGACTGCCTGCGCGGAGAAGTGGAAAAAGTGGAAAACGGTCAGCCGTTAGAAACGGATTTGGATGGTTTTGTCGCTGAAATTAATAATTTCCTGAAAAAAATCAGCGGCGCAGCAACAGAAGAACCAGAAGCCGAATCACCTGCGGCAGGTGAACCCGGCCCGGTTTCCGAAACGGCATCTGCACTTCCTGACAATCTTCCCGATGACAAGTCGGCAGTGTGCTTTATTCATGTATTTTTGGATGAAGGTATCGGAATGGAAAACCTTCGTGCATTTATGATTGTCAATGCATTAAAAGAATGTGACCTGGATTTCCGCTATTATCCGGAAAATATGGAGTCCAACCCGGACAGCTGTTCTTCCATCATTGAAAACGGCTTTTTCATGGCATTTGAATCCTTAGAGATTGCGTCGAAAGCAAGTGATCTTTTGCGAACCCAGGGCCATATCCGTTCCTATGAGCTGGTAGAACTTCAGGAAGATGAACCGCCGACAGCTCCTGACCCGGTTCCTGTTCAGCCTGCTTTAACCGAAGCATCGGCCTCGGTGCCCCAGGAACAGCCAACGCCTGCTCCAAAGCAGAAGGCACCGGTAAAACAAGCCCAGGGAACTCCGGTAAAGCAAAACCTGATCAGCGTCAGCCTGATGAAGTTAGACAGCCTGCAAAACCTTGTGGGTGAGATTGTCATTACCGAATCCATGGTAACTTCCTCTCCCGAATTAAACCAGTTAAGCCGGGATGCTTATGATAATTTTATGAAATCTGCCCGTCAGCTGCGTAAGCTTACGGATGACCTTCAGGATATTTCCATGTCCCTGCGTATGGTTCCCATCTCCGGTGTATTCCAGAAGATGAGCCGAATTGTGCGCGATATGCGCCAGAAGCTGGGGAAAGATGTAAAGCTTACCTTAATCGGCGAGGATACCGAAGTTGATAAGACCATCGTTGACAGCATTCAGGACCCGATTATGCACATGGTCAGAAATGCCATGGATCACGGGATTGAGGATTCTGCCGATGAACGTATCCACGCCGGCAAGAGTGCACAGGGTGAAATCATTCTTTCGGCTTCTCATACCAGCAGTGAGGTGGTTATCTCCATCGCTGACGACGGCAAGGGCATGAACCCTGAAAAACTTCTGGCTAAAGCAAGGGATAAAGGGCTTCTTACCAAGCCGGAAAACCAGTATTCACGGAAGGAAGCTCTGGGACTGGTTATGCTTCCCGGCTTTTCCACAAACCAGACCGTTACCGAATTTTCCGGCCGCGGCGTGGGCATGGACGTTGTAAAGAAAAATGTAGAATCCGTAGGCGGCACGGTTTCCCTCTCCAGCGAAGAAGGAAAGGGAACAACCTTTACGATGACGATTCCGCTTACTCTGGCCATTATGGATGGGATGAAGGTAACTGTAGGAAAATCCATTTTCACCATTGCCATCGCCAATATTCGTCAGTCCTTTAAGATCACGCCGGAAGAAGTCCTGCGCGATGAGAACGGCTGCGAGATTGTCGAGCGCATGGGAAGCTTTTATCCGGTTATCCGCCTGCACCAGTTCTATAATATAGAAACCGAAGTAACCAACCTTGCGGACGGAATCCTTCTCTGGGTAGAAACCAGTGACCGTTCCTTCTGTCTGTTTGTCGATGAGCTTCTCGGAGAACAGCAGGTGGTCGTTAAACCGCTTCCTGCATTCTTAAACTACTTTAACCTGAAAGATTTCGGTATTTCCGGCTGTACGATCCTGGGCGACGGAAATATCAGCATTATTCTGGACATCCAAAGCCTTCACGGTGCGGCTTTAGAAAATATTTAGAAGGGAGGAATTTATAATGTCTGAACAAATTATTACACAGGACGCGGTGGAAACCAATCCCTTAAATATTGAAGAAAGCTCCACGGTCGAGCGCTGCCTCACCTTTGAATCCGGGGATCTTGTTCTGTATATCAGTACAAAGCATGTGATTGAAATTATTAACAATCATACGATTACTACCCTTCCGCTGATGCCGCCCTACATCAAAGGCGTTATCAACCTCCGGGGCCAGATTCTTCCGGTAGTGGACATCGAACACCGTATGGGGAAGGAAAGCTCAGATTCTGCGGAGAAAACCTGTATTATTGTCCTGGAAATCGACTCGGTAGCTCTGGGAATTATCGTTGACTCTGTGCGTCAGGTGATTGATATTGACTTAAAACAGGTTCGTCCGATTCCGCTTAAACGCCAGCAAAAGCTTTTAGATGGCATGGTAACGATGGACGACGGCAGTGTCTTTATGTCGATCGACTGTCAGGCTCTGGCTACTCCAGAATAAACACGGAGGGGATTCGATGCTTACCTTAACCGATCAGGACTTTCATCGTCTTTATACGTATATTCAAAAAAATTATGGTATTGACTTGAGCAAAAAAAAGCAGCTGATTGCCAGCCGTCTTTCCAATACACTGACTTCACAGGGCTTCGGCAATTTTTCTGCTTATGTAGATGAGATTTTATCCGGCCGTGACCCCGATATGGTCACGGCCATGCTGAATAAACTTACAACAAATTATACCTATTTCCTCAGGGAAGAAGCACATTTTAAGTATTTTACCGATATCATCCTTCCCGATCTGGAAAAGAAACATGCTAAGGATAAGGTACTTTGTATCTGGAGTGCAGGCTGTTCTTCCGGGGAAGAACCTTATACGATTTCCATGTACTTAAAGGAATATTTTGGTGCCAAGGCATCCCAGTGGGATACACGGATTCTTGCCACAGATATTTCCAGAAAGATACTGACCTCGGCAGTTACCGCAAATTACAGCAGCGAAAGCGTATCCACGCTTCCTGCTTCCTGGCAGCAGAAATATTTTGTCAAATCAGGGAATGGTTACTCTGTAACTCCTGCTCTTAAACAAAATGTTATTTTTAAGACATTTAATTTAATGGACCCCATTACCTTTAAGAAAAAGTTTGATTTAATCTTCTGCCGTAACGTAATGATTTACTTTGACCAAGCAACAAAAGATGCTCTTGTACGACGCTTCTATAATGCTACGCTGCCCGGCGGGCATCTCTTTATCGGACATTCGGAAGGGCTGACAAAAGCAACCTGCCCTTATGAGTATGTTCAGCCGGCCATTTACCGCAAAACGGCAAAGTAAAGCAAGAGAAAGAAGGTTTATTTCATGCAGCAGAAAATTCGTTTAATGATCGTTGATGATTCTCTTCTGTTCCGGAGCTGGTTAATGCAGAACCTGGGTGCAGACCCCCGTTTTGAAATTGTTGGTTATGCGATTAATGCAAGGGACGCAGAGAGTAAATTGGCGTTGTTAAAACCGGATATTATGACGCTGGATATTGAGATGCCGGGAATGAGCGGGCTGGACTTTTTAAAGAAGGTTCTGCCCTCTCACCCGGTTCCTGTTATTTTAGTGTCCTCTCTAAATGTACGGGTATTCGACGCCTTAGCAGCCGGAGCTATTGATTTTGTGCGCAAACCGGATATGGAGATGGAGGGCGGAAAGGAAGCTTTTCTTACTACGCTGAAGACAAAGCTTTCCATTGGTGCCAACGCAAAGGTGCGCCTTGCTTCGACAAGCCATCCCGTGCCCTCCACCCATAATACCATAGGCGGATATTCTTTTTCGGTGAAAACACCGCCTGCTCCCGGCCATTCTTCCCCGGCAGCCTTTCGGGGAAACTTAACTTCGCCGAGTTCAAGCATCGATATTGTTGCCATCGGCGCTTCTACAGGAGGAACTGAAGCTATCCTGGAAGTAGTGCGGCAGTTTCCGGCAAAAATGCCCGGCATTGTGATTACCCAACACATGCCTCCGGGATTTACAGCGATGTATGCCGAACGTTTAAACCGGCTCTGTAAACTGGAGGTTAAGGAAGCTGCACATGGAGATAAAGTTCTTCCCGGACGTATACTTTTAGCGCCCGGCGGTCTGCAGATGCGGGTGGTCCGCCTGGGAACCGGCTATTCGGTAAGCTGTACCGATGAAGACAAGGTCAGCGGGCACCGGCCTTCCGTCGATGTCCTTTTTACCTCGGTAGCTGCTAATGTAAAAAACCGGGCGATTGGCGTAATCCTTACCGGTATGGGCGCTGACGGTGCAGCAGGAATGCTCCGTATGCGGAAATCCGGGGCTTATACTATCGGTCAGGACAGAGAAACCTGTGTGGTTTACGGAATGCCGATGGAGGCTTATAAGATTGGTGCCGTGTGCCAGCAGGCAGCATTGAGCACGATACCGCAGGTGGTTATGGCACAGTTGGCAAAAGGATAAACGATGTGAATCATAACAGACACATGATAAAGAAGAAGGATGATTTAGAGAAGGGATTGACAAAGACATGGCCAGAGAAACTGCACAGCCCAAAAACAGTAGGATAGAAAAACTGCTTCTGGGTGGAATTGCAGTGATGGCTATGGCAATTATTGTCAGTCTTTTTTCTTATTTTAAACCGTTTACATGGGATGATATTCGGAGCAGCGCTTCTGCCATCGTCCATGATATTCAGGAATGGCAGAAGGAACAAAGAGAAAAACAGGCAGAAGCAGAAAACGATGCTTATGCAGAAAAAGAAACGATTCCCCATATCACCCTGGCGGCAGATATGGGAGATACCTCAAATCTTACCGCAGAACCTGTTTTTCCGGAGCAGGACTCGATTTACTCCTGCTTTTTGGATACTGCACTGGGCGCTATGCTTTATTATAACCAGGGAGATTTGCGCTGGAAAACCTATCTCTACGGAGGAACCGATCCCATGAGCCGTTACGGATGCGGTCCCACCTGTGTTGCCATGATTATTAATAGTTTTGGCAATACAGGAGTCACTCCGGTAGAGATGGCGGACTGGGCTGCCCAAAATGGCTGCTTTGCCCGCAGCGGCGGCTCCTATCACTGTCTGATCCAGGACAGTCTGTCAGCATTCGGGCTTAAAGTGGAAAGCATTACCGATCGGACGGCTGAAAATGCAGCCGCGCTTTTACAGTCCGGACACATCCTGGTCGCCCTGATGGGCAAAGGAAGCCTGACCAACAACGGACATTTTATTATTATCGCCCAGATCAAGGAAAATGGAAATGTCTATATCGCCGATCCCGCAAACTATGAAAACAGCACAAAAGAATGGGATCTGCAGCTTCTTATGGACGAATTAAAACAGGTCTATGACTACGGCGGGCCTTTATGGGCGGTTTCTGCAGATTAATCTTTATTCAATGCCCGGTCAATCTGCGCCAGTTCCTCCGATGAAAACAGACTGCGGATAACCTCCACCAGTTCCGGATAACCAGCGTCGGTCGCCGCCCGAAGAACAAACATCCTGTCCTTCAGGGAAGAAAAATGGTAAAAGGATTTCCCCAAAAGTTCAGCCACCTGCCCGGCCCCGGACTTTTCCTGCGCACGGCTTAACATATCCTGATGAAAAGCAGAAATCAGCAGGACGGCTGTAGTCATCAGATAGGGATTCTCCTTTAAAAGCGCAGTCGTAAGCTTTACACAGTCCTGCAAATTTCCCTGGTTATAGCAGCACATCGCAAGCAGTTCATAAATATCCATAATCTTTGCTGCCACAAGGGAGGAACGCGATGCCGTTCCATAAGTTTCCACGGTAGCCAATGCTTTTTTCAGATAATTTTCTCCTTCGGAAAAATTCCCGTGAACGGCAAAGTATTTCCCTACAACATAAGAAAAATCACCTTCTTCCGGCCAGGATGCATCCGCCCACCGGTAAAAATCCAAAATTTCTTTTTCTTTCTTCCCCGGAAGGACACATAAAAGTTCCAGAAGCCGGAATACACAGCCCGAAGTTGTGCCGTCATACTCTCCCCTCACATGCTTTGGCATAGAAGCAACCGCTTTTCGATAGGCATCCTCCGCCAAGTCCCATTCTTCAAAGGACTCATATTCATTTCCCAGATACCCCAGAAGTTCATAATCCCCGGGATTCTCTTCCAATTCCATCTGGAGCAGACGGATATTTCTTCGGTCACTCCGCTTCTTCTCGCTGGCCGCTTCACCATAACCGGTATGAAAAATCGCCAAATCCCCCGAAGCATCCCAAAAATAAAGCCTGCGCTGCCCTTTTTCTTCTTCAACAGCAAGGTACTCATGAATTCTGCGGTGATAGCGCAGATTAGGCAGGTTGCGGAAAATACGAATCTGAGAATCGACAGAAAGAACTTCCCCGCTATCCTTTAACTGAACCCATCCCGTCAAAACAGCCTCCCGTGATCCAATCTCTCCCAAAAGTTTTTTAAGTTTCTTTGCATCCTCCCCGGAAAAATACTCATCGGCATCCAAAAAGACAATCCACTCGCCGCTGGCCTTATTTATCGCAAAGTTTTTCGCCGCCGCAAAATTATCGATCCAGGAAAAAGAATACACCTTGGCACCCATCTTTTTTGCCAGTTCCACGGTTTGGTCGGTTGAACCGGTATCGACGACAATCTGCTCATCCACAATCCCCCGGCCCCAGGAAAGCGCCTGGACAATATTTTTCTCTTCATTTTTTACAATCATGCACTGCGAAATTCCTTTTCGTGCTGTGGGCGGGATTTCTGCATTGGTTTCCTGCTGCAGTTTGATTATCGTTTCTCTTTCGCCTTCCTTCTGCGGCTGCGGACAATTCCCCCGATTGAAACGGCAC
>ERZ808037.290-NODE-290-length-53586-cov-7.340092_pt1 | contig 53586 bp, 46 predicted proteins | sample MGYA00380190_ERZ808037 | MGnify/ENA primary metagenome ERZ808037 (study PRJEB31490, sample SAMN06133399) | mouse gut metagenome | isolation source: J9 | host: mice | place: China: Chengdu | collected 2015-05 ... | reverse complement strand
CCGCTTCGCTTTTATGTGCAGTCAGGGTTTTTATATCCTAATGTATTAGGATATAGAGAAAGGGCTAGCCCTTTCTGCGAAATTTTCGTAAAGTTTCGTATCTGTTCAGGTTAAATTTACCACTTTTTTATGTCTGCTGTCAATACGGAAAACGTTTTTTCATCTTTTTTATACAAAAAGAACTGTCTCTCTTGCATTTTTATTCTATATCTAATATGCTTGTCTCATACCTGTCACGCTGCAGGCCCCGTGAGGGACACAGCGCTCCAAAAAGAAATACGGAGGTTATCATGACTACAATCAAAGATATCGCCAACTGTCTCGGCATTTCCGCCAGCACCGTGTCTAAGGGCTTAAACGGCGCAAGCGACATCAGCGAGTCCCTGCGTCAGACCGTGCTTGACACTGCTGTAGAACTCGGCTACACCACCAGAAAAATGCGCGGCAGAGATCACCGGAAAGTCTGCCTGTTCGTGGAAAACATGGATTATGAAACCCCTGAGCAGTTCGGCTATGACATCATTCTGGGCTTCCGGCAGGTCGCCTTTCGGGAAAACTTTGACGTCACGGTATTTCCGGTCACACCCGATATGCAGGCTGCTGAAAAATACGATACTTTTATGTTAAAACACGGGTTTGTCGGCGGTTTTATGGTCGGCTTCGCGCTTATGGACGACTGGATGAGTCAATTTGGCACAACCTCCATTCCGACCGCCCTCTTCGATAATTATATCCGGAAAAATCCGCTCGTAGCCTCCGTCGGCTCGGACACGTCAGAGGGCATCGACGACGCCATTGTCCATCTCATGCATCTGGGGCACCGCCACATCGCCCTGCTCAACGGTTCCTGGCATTCCTGTATCACGGAACAGCGTCGCCAGGCCTATATCGACAGTATGACCGCCCACAACCTTCCCTTTGACAAAGGCACCATGCCTTACGGCTACTATGTAGCGGATTCTGCCAAGGATCACATTGACCGCCTGCTCTCCATGGGCATCACGGCCATTCTCTGCGGCAGCGATCTGATCGCCTCCGGCGTGATCGACGAGTGCCGCAAACGTGGCGTCAGAATCCCCGAAGAACTCAGTGTGATCGGTTTCGACGATATCCCCCTTGCCGCCAGACTCGACCCGCCGCTCACCACCATCCGTCAGGATCGTTCAGAGCTTGGCAAGCTGGGCTTTTATGCGCTGCATTCCCTGATCAATCACATTCCCATCAGCCGGACCATGCTGCGCCCGCAATTGATTGTGCGCAAATCCACCGGCCCGGTTCCGTCTCAGCTTTCTCCCACTTCAGGCTGATAATCGCGGATCATTTCCAGCGCAGGCAGGGATTGACCGTCATAGTCAAACAACGCCTGATTCGCCCACTCATTGCCGCCCGGGCCTTTTTCTTCTATATACTTTAAGGCTTCCTCATTGGCCCAGCCCGATCCCGGCACCGGAATCCACGCCGGTTCCCAATAGAAAAATCCTCTGCATTTCTTCTCCGGCACCTGATCAATCACTGCAAACAATGCCTTCATAAACGCTGACTGCCCCTCCTTCGTCATGGAAAACGGCAGTTTCTCCACCAGCGCAGGCCTTGTAGCATATCCCTTGCGCTCATTTGCCGCAAGTTTCTCCCGGGATGCATAATCTTCCATTGTATAGCCCATGGAAACCTCCGCAATCACAAGCTCCTTGCCGTAACGTACCGCCAGATCGTTCATATTCTTCTGCAAATCCGAGAGACTCCCGTGCCAGAACGGATAGTAGGAAAGCCCGATAATCTGGAAGTCCTCCCCCCGCTCCATATAATGATCAAACCAGTCACGATACATCGGCGCGTTGCCGCCGTTGTCCAGATGGATCATCACCGGCATACCGCCGTCCAGAGAACGCACCGCCCGGATGCCCGCGCTGACAAACCGCGCCAGATTATCGTAATTGCCGCACTCCGCGAGCTTTCCGCAGGGCCAGAGCATCCCGTTGGTCAGCTCGTTTCCGATCTGGATCAGATCCGGGTACGCCCCCGCATCCCGCAGGGTCAACAGCGTATCTCTCGTAAAGGTATAGACCGCCTCGGTCAACTGTTCTGCATCCATCCCGCGCCACGCCTTGGGCACCCGCTGTTTTCCAGGATCCGCCCAGAAATCGCTGTAGTGCATACAGAGCAGCACTTCCATGCCGTGCGCTTTCGCCCGCTTCGCAAGCTCTATCGTCGTTGGCAGATCGTTGGTTCCCGCCCCGTAAGGCGTGCCGTCCTCCGCGTAAGGATCATTCCACAGCCTGAGCCTGACCGCATTCGTCCCATAGCTTTTCAGGATCTCAAACACGTCCTTCTCTTCCCCGTGGTCATAAAATTTTCCGCCAAGGCTCTCCACCTCCTTTATGGTGGAGAGGTCCATTCCCTTATAAAACATCATATCTCTTCTTCCTTTTCCCTGCCATAAGACCGGCCACTGCGGAGAATGCCCGTTTTTTTGGCATTCTCTGGTGTGAGACTTAGTGCTTCTTAGCGAAGCAGCCTCTGCTGCTGAGTTCCAGAAGCACTTCTCACACTAATCAAACTTCGTAAACCGCTTCATCGCGTCCTTATACCGGAACCGCACCAGCTCGTTCTTTTCGAGCACATCCTCCTCGGTTCCCACATACTGACAGCGGATGCAGTGATATTCCTTCTTATCCTTGTCATAAAACATATCAATATCCAAGTCTCTCATAAAGCAGGAGGGACACCTGTAATTTAATTTGCCTTTGCCAGATTGAGCCATGTCGCAAATACCTCCTTATCTTTTAACAAAGTGGTGTAGCCTAACGTGAACATCGGGGAGAACGCATACCCCTCCTTGATGTAGCCGACCGCCTCTTTCTTATCGCAGCTCATAGACACTCTCGTCCCGATTTCGGGAACCACTGCCGCCGCCTCTGTCGCGCCCTGCATCTGCGCCTCGCGGCACTTGTAAGCGTAGTCGATCTTTTCTGTGGCGGAGCCATCGGTCACGGACAGTTTCACGTTGCTCATGTCTTCGGAATACTCTGTGGTGCCGTAACAAGCCACCATGTACTCGTTGATCTCCACCTCCGCGTTCGGGTCGCTCATCTCAAGAATCGTCCTCTCGATCTTAATGCCTGAGCTGCCCTCCTCGAAGTACATCTTCGTCTGTAATTTCACGGTCAGATCATGGAACGCAATATCCACCGGATCAAGGGTCAGGATTCTCGTATTGCCCTCCTGTGAAAAATGCGCTTTCGTCCGGCACAGACACAGATCCACTTCCTCGCCGTTGTGGGTCAGCTTCGCGCTCCTGACCGTACCTTCGCCCGCATAGTGGGTAAAGTAGCCCGCCCGGTACTTCTCCTGAATCAGGAAAGGATAAGACGCATCCGTCACATGCTTCGTGCCGATCCCCACCGGCCACTCCAGTTTCGCAGCGTAAGGCCGCAGGTCTACAATCGCGCCGCCCTGATCCATGTTAGCGCAGACTCTCATGAAAGGATCGCAGTACCAGAAAAGCTGTTTGTCCGATCCGTACAAAATATCTCTCCACAGCGCGCACTCCGGCTCGGTCAGCCTTCTGTTCGCACGGTAAAAGTCCGCGAACTCCGCCATGGTCATGTCCTCTAACTTACCTTCCTTTTTCAGCTGCCCGTAATACGCCATGCCGTCCTCGTAGGATTTCAAGAGCAGCTCATAGGGCGCCTCCCAGCGGCCCATCTTGTTCATCCAGCCCGGTCCCACAAACATCATGTTGTAAGCGTAGCCGTTGTTGTATTTTGCCAGCGCCCGGAACTGGTCAATCAGATTATACAGGTACGGATAATCCCAGGTCTTGGAATCGTAACACATACTCCGCAGCACATTTTGCGGGTGCGTCCCGAAATTGGAGCCGTTGCCGTCATAGCAGGCAATCAGGTCACGGGACAGGTGGGGAATCGCCACAATGCCCGAATCCTCCGCCTCGTTCGCCGCAGGCGCATGGGTATTTTGCTTACTCGGAATCCAGGGCGCCCAGGGGCCGCCGTCCATAAAGGTGTACCATGAATTGTTGCAGGTATGATAAGCCTTCGGGCCTTCCTCCCAGCAGGTAGCCACGGCGCATTTCACCATGGGATATTTCTCTTTGATATAATTGGTCAGATCGGCGTCCATATAATAGGAGCCTGTGGACTCCGGATAGAAGCCGAACCTGTCATGGAATTTACCGAACACATCGTCCACGATGGATTTCTTGTCCTCCATGGAAAACATCCAGATGCAAAAATCCTTCGTCTTATATTTCTCGCGGAACTCCTCGCAGGGAAGCCCCAGAAGGGACAGCGCGATCTCGTCGCCGTACTGCTCGTGATCCGCCTTCGCAAGCGCCACCGCTTCGTCGTTAAACAGGGAAGCGTAAGTCATCTGAATCGTCGTCTTTAATCCGTTCTTGTGCGCAATCGCCTGCTGTGTCTTAAAGATATCGAGCGACTCTGTCAAAAGCTCTTTTCTGCCGATATCCTCCTCCTTGCCGTGCCCGGTCACCTTCTCCGCGTACTCAGGTACCATCTCCGGCCGATGGATGATGTTTACAATAAACTTATCCATGTGCCCTGTCCTCCATTTTTTATTAAGTCTGTTTTGCTTTCATTTTCGTTACTGCATACAACACTTTTCTGCACATTGCTCTCTTGCCGCACATCTATTTGGTAGTTTTCACTTTGCGCAATCGGTTGTTCATGTTCAAATAATAACAAACTGCACAGAGCTTGTCAATACATTTCTCCCAAAATAAGGAAAGATTTTCTTCTGCATATTATAAAAATTTTTAGCTGACCGGCGTCTTTGACTACTCCTGCCGCAGACACCGGAATACCTTGAGAGACGCCAGCGGATGACCGTGATAGTCAAACAATGCCTGATTGTCCCACGACGATCCTCCGTAATATTTGCCGGCATCCTTCGGGTCATAACCGGACGCATAGGAAGAAGCCCATCCGGCGCCTTTTTCCTCCCACGCCTCCTTATTCGCCGCAAGCGTCTGATCCGCGTCCGCCGCGCCTTTTTCCCAGACGTTAACCGGCAGCCATGCGGGTTCCCAGTAAAAATACCCAAGTCCTGCATCTCCCACAGCAGCCACCGCCGCACAGACATCACGGATTTCCCCGGCCTGTCCCTGCACTGTGGCCGGATACTCCGGCAGCACGTCCCGCGCACCGATACTGTTGGCCGTGCCGTCCCCGTCGCCCGTCGTGTAGGGATAAGAATTTTCGACCACCAGCACATCCTTCCCGTAAGCCTCAGACACCTTTTGCAGCGTGTCCGTCAGGTTCTCCATCGTTCCGTGCCAGAAAGGATAATAAGATACCGCAAAAATATCGTAATCGACCTCTTTCTCTTTCAGCTTCTGCGCCAGCGCAAGCGTCCCCGTCTGATCCGCAATATCGGTAAAATGTACAGCTACACGGATCTCCTGTCCGCGCTCTTTGGCCACGTCCCTGACCGCTCTGGCTCCTGCCTGCAAGAGCAGTCCCCGCGCTGGCCAGTCCGTTTCTCCCGCCATGCCGTTGTTGATCTCGTTGCCGATCTGTACCATCCCGACGTCCGCTCCGCCATCCAGAATTTCCCCAAGACTCTGCACTGTAAACGCATAGAGCGCTTCCGCCTTCTCCGGGGCTTCCATGCCCTCCCACGCCTTCGGGCACATCTGTTTGGAAGGGTCCGCCCAGAAGTCGGAATAATGGAAGTTCACGCAGAGCTTCATCTGTTCTTCTGCCGCCCGTCTGCCGATTTCGGCCGCTGCCACCGTATCGCAGTTGCCGCCGCCGTAGCCCTTCCCGTTCTCGTCAAAGGGATCGTTCCACACCCGCACTCTGATATAGTTCACCCCGTTTTCCGCAAGCGTCCGGAAAATGTCCTGCTCCTGTCCGGCTTCGTTATAATAGACAACGCCGCTCTCTTCCTCCGCGAGCACACTGGAAATATCCACGCCACAGATAAAATCCTCCCGCAGCCCTTCTATCGGTTCCACATGTATCTCCCCTGACGCCCCGGTTTCTGCGCCTGCCTGCTCCGCGTCATTCTGTTTCGCATCTGCCTGCCCCGCGTCGTTCTGTTTCGCATCTGCCTGCTCCGCGCCATTTTCTCCTGCCGTCATTTGTTCCGCATCTGCCCGCTCCGTGCCATTTTCTCCTGCCGCCGTTTGTTCCGCATCTGCCTGCTCCGTGCCATTTTCTCCTGCCGCCGTTTGTTCCGCATCTGCCTGCTCCGCGCCATTTTCTCCTGCGCCCGCCTGCCCCGTGGATACGGACTCTGTCTGCAAAGTCCCCTCCGCGCCACAGCCCGCCAGCAAAAGCGCCGCCATCACTGCCCAGGCAAGCATACGCCGTTTCCCTCTTCTCTTCGTTCCCGCCATTTCCATTTCCTCCGTTTCTTTTGTCTTTGCTGCATTCCGGGTTCGCGTTGCTCGTCTTAAGCCTTCCGCCGTCTGCGCTCATGCAAGCATGGCGCTGCCTTCGGAAGGCTTCTGACTCTGCTTATGCGCGCAAAACGGACAGCAGTATGGATTGCCATAATGCTGTCCGTAAATCATACCGTATTCTGCCTGATCACTTAATGATGTCTTCCTCCGTGATGGCCGCCGTGGTGTCCACCGCCGCGGTAACCGCTTCCCTGCCCTGCGTTCTGGTTCGTGCTCTGCCTCACACAGGAATTGTCACAATAACCGTTCGCGTGGTTGTAACCACAATAATTCTGACTGCCGTGGGTGTGCTGTCCTGCCACCGTGCATCCCTCCACATGGCAGACCCCTACCACGCCGCAGGTACCGTCGCAATAGCCATACTCATGACCGTAACCGCAATAAGTCTGACTATTATGGACATGATACCCCGTCTCCGTACAGCCATCCACCGTGCAGACCCCGACCACACCACAGGAGCCGTCACAGTAGCCACACGCATGATTGTAACCGCAGTAAGCCTGACTGTCGTGCAGGTGATACCCCGTCTCCGTACAGCCTGCTACCGCACATACGCTGACAGCGCCACAGGTACCGTCGCAGTAACCTCCCGCGTGGGCATATCCACAATAAGTTGTATTATCATGCGTGTGTAACCCGGTTCTCGTACAGCCATCTACCGTACACACCGAACAAACCGCGTTCACCGCGGCACCTGCCTGACCATGATGTCCGTGAGCGGACACAGGCATGACCACCATTCCGGCCATCAATAAGCCTGCCGCTCCGTATGCAAACAATTTCTTCATCCACACAGATGCTCACCTCCTTAGATCCTTATTTTCATCATATAAGCTAACATATGCATTGTCAATAGGGCTGCCGGAATCTTTTCGTGGTTTCATAACAGTGAAGCCGAAGGCTGAACTGTTACGTGGTTTCCCGCATCCGGATCTCATACCCCAGAAGTGTGCGTCCCTCCGCCGTCTCCCCATCCAGCATACGCAGCAGCAGATCGCACGCCTTTTTCCCCAGTTCCTCCACATCGAACCGGATGGACGTGACGGCGGGGATCCTGTTTGCCAGCATGGAACTGTCATAGAAAGAAGCAATCTGCACCTGCTCCGGCACAGCCACCTGTCTCGTCTGCATGACATTCAGCACACATCCGCACAGGAAATCATCCATGCATACGATCCCCTCGACCTGCTCCGCCAAAAGCCTTTCCACAAGTTTTTCCACTTCCCGTTCCTCATCCACGTTGAGAAAAACATGCCTGCTGCCATCCCACTGCGGCCGCCCGGCAAAGGCGTCCGCAAAGCCCGACAGACGGTTTTTCGTAACCATATATTCCTCCCTGCCGCCGATCAGTGCGAGACTGCGGATGCCCCTGTCAAGCAGTCTCCCCGTCAGCTCCCGGCAGGCTCCCCTGTGGTCATTGTCAATCTGCACCACATCCGCTTCATCGGTGCTGCCAATCGCCACAAATGGTACGCTGTTCTCCCGCAAATAACGCATGGGCGCATCGTCCGTCAGCGTCCTTGTGAGAATCGCCCCGTCGATTTTGCGATTCGTCACCGCCCTCTCAAGCTGCGTGATTTTGTCGGCAGTCACCATGGAAAGCAGCACATCATACCCCGCCTCAGAGGCCGTCCTGCTGATTCCCAGCATACATTTCTGGAAAAAGGGAAGCTCCATAATCTGATAGTCTCCCGGCAGCACCAGCCCCAGATTAAACGTCTTATTCTGTGCAAGTCCCTTGGCTACCACATTCGGACTGTAATGATGCGCTTCTATATATTCCTGCACTCTTCTTCGCGTCTCCTCCCCGATCCTGCCCTTGCCGGACATGGCTCTGGACACAGTGGTTTTAGACACGCCAAGCTCCTGCGCGATATCCGCGATTGTGAGATTTCTGTCTTCCATGGCATTTCGCCCCTTCCCCGCAAGTCATATTTCAAATGGTTTTTACGCAAGCCGCAGGGCGGTTGACCGTCATGGTCACTCCCAACATGCTCCTTACCGGCGCACATCTGGCTGCGCAAGCGGTTGCCCGATATCAGATTACCAGATTCCACCCAATTGCGCAACCGGATTCAAAATTCCCCGCTTCGATAAATTCAGCCCTTTTCCCGTAACTCTTCCGTACATATTCCACTGTCACGTCTCCGGAGAGTGTGGTATACTTAACCCATCCCCAATTTTACAAATACACAGGATAGGCAATTGCGAAACTCTTCAAATCGCGACTGCATTGTGCAAATTGCATAATTATAAGCAGACCCTTGCAAAACGCCGGTACTTGGCGAGGTTTTTTCGAGCCTGGCACCGTTGCGTTTGGAACGGAGCGAAAGCGAGTCTGCGTTGATTATGCTATTTGTTCTCATTCAACAACCTTAAAAGAGTTTCGCTAATGCCTAATTACACAGGAAATCAAAAGGAGGATTCTTTGTGATGAAAAAGCTAACCCGCAAAGCCTTATATCTGGCGCTGGCCGTATCCGTTCTTTTAGGGTGCGTTCTCTCTGCTCCGGTTCCGGTCAGGGCCGCTGGCCCTGATCCCATGGAAGTGCATTTTATAGATGTGGGACAGGGCGACGCCACACTGGTCACCTGCGGCGGCCACGCCATGCTGATCGACGCAGGCGATGATTCCAAAGGCACCGCAATCCAGAACTATCTAAAGAAGCAGAAGATAACCAAACTGGATTATCTGATATTGACTCACCCGGACGCCGACCACATCGGCGGCGCGCCCGTGATTATCACAAAGTTTGATATCGGAAAAGTGTTTGTCTCGAACTTTGAGAAAGACAACAAAACTTATCAAAAACTGATACAGTCGCTGGACGATAAACGAATTAAGGCATTGACTCCAAAGGTTAATTCCAAATACACGCTGGGAACCGCCGGTATCACCATTCTGGCTCCCGGCAAATCGTACGATAATCCCAACGACGCCTCCATCGGGCTGCTTTTGAAAAACGGGAACCGCTCGTTCCTGTTTACGGGAGACGCCGGTGAAGACGCCGAGAAGGATATCTTAAAGACAGGCGCGGATGTCTCTGCCGACGTGTATAAGGTCGGCCATCACGGCAGCAAATATTCGACCTCCAAAGAATTTTTTGAAGCGGTCGATCCCTTTTATGCGGTGATCAGCTGCGGAGAAGGCAATTCTTACGGCCATCCCCACGCGGAAACGCTGAACACCCTCCGCACAAACGGCGTTATGGTTTACCGGACGGATGAAGCCGGTACGATCATCGCGTCTACGGACGGCAAGTCGATCTCCTTCAACGTACCCGCCTCCGAAAGCTGGAAGGCAGGAGAACCGACCGGCGGCAGCTCCGGCTCCTCCACAAAATCGACGACGCCCGCTAAAGCCTCCGCCGCCCAGACACAGAAACCGGCGGAAACGTCACAGCCGAAAGCGCCTGCCGGTACCGGACAGACTGCTGCACCCGCTGCCTCTGAACCGGCTCCGGCACCGGCCGCGCCGCCTCAGAATGAAACCGCGCCCGCCGTGGAGGAAAAACCACAGGACAGCGCGCCGCCTGTCACCAACGGGCTGACCTATGTACTGAATGTCAAGACAAAGAAATTCCACTATCCCACCTGCCACTCCCTGCCCACCACCAACAGGCAGGACAGCTCCGAGAGCCGGGACAGCATTGTCGCGCAAGGGTATGTGCCCTGCAAGAATTGTAATCCCTGAGTGGTTCACGACACAAAAATCCGGCATAGAGGTTTCCTTCTTTTGCCGCAAAAAGCTCTGCAAACTCCCATCCGGTATGTTTGCAGAGCTTTTCCTTTTTATGTATGGCGCTATCCTATACCCGGTAGCCGCTCAACTCCCGGTTCATAACCGAGATGGCAGAAAACGTATCCGTCGTCGTCGTCTCTATATTCTTCATCTCCTCGTCTATGGCCGCGATAAGCTCCGAAAGCTGGATAATCTCCGCGTTGTTTTCCTCAGAAGCCCCACCGACGGATTCCATTGCCATTCCGATCTTTTGCAGCACCCCCGTATACTCTTCCATATTTTTTAAAAGACGCTCCATGGATTTTCTGATTTCATCCGATTTTTCCGCGAAGCTGTGGGACAGCCCTCCAAATTTCTGATAATCTCCTGAAATTTCGTTCTCCAAAAAGTGAAGCATTTTATCCGCCAGCATTCCAAGACCCTGTATGGCTTCCACCACGTCTTTGCTCATCTTCTGAATTTCATTGGCGGCCTCATTGGTGTTGCCCGCCAGCACGCCAATCTCTCCCGCCACGACGGCAAAGCCTTTTCCCGCTTCCCCGGCCCTCGCCGCCTCGATAGACGCATTCAGCGCCAGCAGATTCGTCTGCCCCGAAATCCCCAGAATCGTCTCGGAGAGTTCTTTGATCCGAAGCACCGCCTCCGCTCTTTTCTTTTCCTCCTGAAGCATCCCTGACATCATCCCGACGGTTTTCCCGATCCCCGCAAAGGAAGTCTGCGCCGTTTCATTCAGCTCGCTCGACGAGACGTTGATCTCCTGCAGACCGATCGTATTTCCCGCAACCACCTCAACGATGTTCTGTATGTCTTTATATACAAAGTCTACCTGTTCGCCCACCGTCCCGACAGACGCCGCAATCTCCTCGGACGCCGCCACCATGGAATGTATGGTGTCGTTGATACCTGCCACCTGCGCTGCCGAACCGGACACATGGGTATTGATATTACCCATTTTCTCCTCAATACTGTCGGTTCCGCCTTTGATTTCCCTGACCGTATTGGCCGTTTTCTCCAGAAGACGGTTTAAGCTGTTTCCAATCACTTCAAGCTCATCCCCCGAGGTGATGTTTAACACCTTCGTCAGATCCCCGTCGTCGGACGCAACCTCCAGAATCTTATCGTTTACCTTAATAAAATTACGCCGCATTCTGACTGCAACCAACAACGCCGCCACAATTGCGAAGAGCAGAGCCGCGGCCACTGCCAATAAAATATTGCGTATCAGACTGTTTAAGGAGGTCTGTATGGAGGACGCCTCATAATCCACCGCCACAATACCAAGCGCCTTACCGTCATACAAAATCGGCGCATACCCGCTGTAAAAGGTGCCCCACTCGTCGGTAAACGGATCCTTCGTCACGGACGGATGTCCCTGCATCGCCTCAAACATGGCTTCCTGCGCCTCATAGTCCTCCGCGTATTCTCCCGGATCATCCGGATCCGTATCCACCACGAACTGAAACCAGTCCTCATCTTTAGGCATCAGCGTGTAAACGTAGGTGACCGATTCGCCGGCCAGAAAGAAACGCAGACTATCCTTCACCGCCAGACACGCCGCCCCGTCTCCCTCTACAGCCTTCGCGAAAACTTCTCCATCCACATTTTCCGCGGCTATCACCGCAATTTCCATCACATCATCCTTGCATTTCTTTTGCAGAAAATTACCCATATCTGTATAGGCAACACTCCCCACAATCAATGCCACAACAAGAGCTGATCCTAAAATAAAAAGGAAAAGCTGTGCCGCAATACTGAGTTTTTTAGTCTTCATCTCTTCCGCCCCCTCCTTTGTGGAACTAGCCGCAAAAGTGTCGGTATTATTATACAGAAAAGAGGGGGGTGGCGGAAGGGGAATGGTATAGATTGCGGGTTTGGGGGTATACTTTGCAGGATTTGGTTTACATAATATTTATGCAGGGTTCTACCGCATACCGGCTCTTTGTAATCCCAGACCTTTTAAATATACATCCGGAAAATGATATCTTATTTGATCCGACAGGCGTCTCTGGTACGGCCTAAGTATTCCGATACTGATTAAATTTGTGATTTCTTCTTTCGGATTATTCAACCCGGCCTTTTCCAACGCAGTACACAGTAGATCCTCTTCTACCGGCGAACGTTGTACAGTATCTTTTAAACTATTTAAAAAATTTAAATATTCTTTATACTCCTCTTTTAAATCATATACTCTGCTTTTAGAAACTAATTCCAGTGAATCTTCAAAGCATCTTGGCCGAATTATACTTTTAGACGCTATAAGTGAAGTAGTCCTTCTTAATTCCAGCTCTTTAAACGCTGCTTTGGCAAAAATATCCAGCATACTTCTTGGAACAATAATTCCTTGCGTATCTGCGAGCCGATTCCTGAACCACTTATATGTTGATGCTTTTTTAGTTCCTCCCATCGTAGCGCCTATTAATGCAGCCAATAAATTCCGATTTTCATCTTCACTAAGAATCGGAATGCTCCCTAACCCATCGTATTCCTGCAAAGTACGTGGTGCAATTTCCTTAAAGAAACTCTTTACTTCATCGGATCTGTTGATTACCCTTTTCCAAACCATTGCAAATAACTGGTCATATTCCCACCCAAGAACCACCGAATAATTTTTCAATTTCACTTTATCTGCTACAACCACTTCTCTGTCATAAATATCCTGTCGAAGAAAAATTTTACTTCGAATATTCTGTAAGGTTCCTTCATACCTATACCACATATCAATAAGCGTACTGACTAATCTGCTTCTCTCTTTTGACTGTACAATTCTATCTAAAGCGTCATAAATAATCGTAACCACAACATTCTTTTCCTGTAATTGCTGATTCATTTTTTTCAACAACTGCGCAAGGTCAAATGCAACCTCTTCTGTTAGTTTTCCGCACAGCTCAATATCAATTTCTTTTGAGAATAACCAGCACACTCTGCTTTCTTCCGCAAGCTTATTTAAATCAGTATCACTCTTTATCAGCACATCAATCGCTTCATATAACAAAAACGCACTGACTTGCTCCTCACTTTTCAAACAGCGGAAAATATCTGTAAAGTCCGTCTCCTGTGACGTCCCTACAATCCATTTCGTATGTTCATATTGCCCTGTTCCAACCTGCAGATATTTTGCAAGCGCCTTTGCATAATTATTATTTTTAAGTGCACTAAATAATGCCGTCTTCCCAACACCTTTTTGTCCCAGTACAAGAAATTTTCTCGTATCAAAAATAAACGTATACCCTTTTAACGGATAAAAATTACTACATAAGCTCTGAGCAGTTGAAAATTCTTCCTCTGCTGCTGCAGTTTCCAATCCATTCATAATTTCAGAAAATGCATTAACAATACTGTCCTGTCTGACACTATGAATATCTGGCACATCCCGCTCCTCCAATTCTTCTGAAAAAGCCTCTTCCAGAACATTAGCTATCTCTCTGTAGCTTTTTTTCTGATCTTCATAAGCCTTTCTGAATTGTTCCATACCTGCTACAACTTCCAAAGCATCATTATAGGAAACCTCCTTCGGATAATGCTCTCCAGATTCATCCTCTATGAAAATGTTCCCTTCATGATATTGTTCGTCACACAAAGCCAGTGCATTGTATGCCCCTTCTAAATATATTCTCCTTTCAATCGCCGCCACTTCATCATTAGCAGGAACTTTTGAATTAATCAAAACAAAAGGTGTTCCATTACCTTTCAAAATAGGAAGCACCATTTTCATCCCCTCAACATTTTGCTGACTTCCATAGAAAAACAAAACGGCCATATCAGAATATCTGGACAAAGTTATACCACCAATCTGATGAAGCCCCGAACGTGTATCAATAAAAATATAATCCGGCTTAATAAAAGCATCTACTTTTTGCAGTAATCCATCAATAGGTGTACTGTTCCCCATATAAGTCGGCATATCAAGATTGAATCTCATTAAGCACTTTCGATAAAGTTCAGCGTCATTATCTACTATTTTTCCATAAGCGGGAATCACATAAATTTCCCCACCAGCCTGATTCACATGACAATAATCACTGACAGGGTACATATATTCATCTATTTGCAGTTCATTTTCGTACACACTGCTTTCAATTAAATAATCCAGAAGGCCATACTGTGAAACACTCTCATTGGGGAATATGCTCGACACCCCCGGCGCCTCCAGATCAAAATCAATCATAACAATTTTTTTGCCCCGTTTTGCCATTTCAATCGCAGACATTACCATAGTTGTAGTTCTGCCAACACCACCCTTGTAAGAATAAAAACAAATCAGCTTACTTTGCAAATCCAGCTTCTTATTTTTTTCAGTATTCTCATTCCAATATACATTGGTTAAATACTTTTCTATGATCCAAATTCTATCCTTATTAGCAGCATGTGTCTTAATATACGAATCAATCTCAGCTTTTACAAAACTATTTTTTTGTAAACTTCCACAAGCTCCAAGCCAATATCCAACTTTTTCTTCCAGCAGACTTTTCATGTGAGAAACCAGATTCTCGTCATCTATATCAATATATACCTGAAGCTTCCCATACACATTTTGAAATACATATGCTACAGCCCGTTTTTCCTCTTTCCATAATTTTTCTATTATTTGTACAGCACTGTTCATAATTTTGTCATAATGAACCATCTCAAACCCCTCCTGCAATAATCCCACTAATAAATTGAAACACCCTTTCACTTTCTTCTATGTAATGTTCGCAATACTCGCTGGTATCCCACGCCGGGCATTCTCCGTATCGAAACGCCGGATCCCAATGCGAATATCCTTCTCTGCCGCTATAAATATAAGGACATATTCGGGAACTGTCCAATCTGTATTGTGGCGGAATCCCATTTGTTATAGCAAGGCACTCTTCCAATTCCTGATTCAGTCTGTTAAGTTTATGCGAATGTCGCTTAACATCTTCCCAAGTATAATTATCCCCATTTGTTTTCCTGCCATAACGGCATAACAAAAATTTTAAGGCACATTCCAGGACATATCCACACAAATAGCAGCTATTGTAGTACGCTCCCTCTTCAAAAAGAATTTTTGAATCATGATACATTCTTTCAAGTGTTTTCAAAAAATCAGGTTCTCTTTTCGCTATAGGCATTTATATCAACTCTTTCCTTTGTATCTTAATATAAATATTTTATCTCTTTTTTGTTAAAAATACTACCAAAAATATATTTCAAATTACTATAGAAATTTCACTTCCACAAAGAAACCGCTTCCTGTTCCAACTTACAGTTCTCATCCAGCATGTACGAAATCACACCTCTATAATCCTCTGTTTCTTCATGTTTCATCCGCTCTGTCAGCTCCTCTTTCAATTGCATGAGTCGTTTTCTGTCATTTTCAGTCAATGGCTTTCTGTCCCCGCGATATCTCTGCAGTGTCTTCGTATCCATATAAAGTGACCGGAAAGGAATCCCCGTCCCTTTCTTCAAATGCTCCAGAATATAAAAACCTCCCGCGTCAATGTCTCCGAAATGCCGGTATTCTTTCCCTGGATTTTGTTGATATAGATATAAAAGAAAGTCTCTTTTTACCTTATTGTGGAATCCTCCCAGATAAACAACAAAATCATCCTCCGCAGAATAATCGTGAAAACTGGTAAGATTCTCCACCGTTACCACGCGCTTTCCAATAACCGTAACAGCTTTCAGACTTTTGAGCGATTGTGTAGACAGCGCAATATCACCTTCTATCAGGGACAAATTGATTTCCTGATCGTCTGATCCTGTTCTCCTTTCTGACACCATTTCTATGCCAGTCTCTGCTTCTGAGTCAATACTCTCATTCGCACTTGATCTGCGCTTTCTTCCAATTCTTATACTCCCGTTTCCTTTCACCATCACATAAGTCGGCGTATGCACGATTCCGCATTCTTCCAGTACAAAATCTTTCTCCTGATATGCTCCATACTGATACAATAAAGCCTCTGCCTTGTGCTTTAACTGCTCCATTCTTTTGGAATCATGAAACAGCTGTATGGAAAGGCTGCGGATAAATATCTCCTCCTGATTCTCCAGAACCGCTTTTACTGCCAGAAGCAGTTCGCGATATTCTTCCGGATCATGATTGTAATATTCCACATTCAGATTTTTTTCAACCCTGAGCCGCTGCGCGCTTATATACTTAACTAACGGCATCTGATGCTCCTCACCGGATTCCTTGTATCGGCGCAGCTCATCGCCTTGACCGAGATCATCCCATATGCGCACAAGTTCTTCCTGCTCCCGTCTTCTTGGCATCCTTCCCAGCATTTCATAACAGACATCCAGCCGCTTCTGATTGAGTGTGATCTTCTTTAGTACACCCTTTTTCCAATACGTCAGTGTAACCAGCTCCCCAGCGCACAGTTCTTCCATCGACTCATTGATCTGGCAGAAATAGTCATACTCCGCATCGTCATTATATTTGGGGAAAATCTTCCCGACACTCACGGAAAATGTCTGGGTTACCTGATTATCTCCCCGGAATGTCCGACTCCTTTCATAGGAATCCAAAAGATGCTCCAACACTTTCCTCTGCTGCCTGTCCATCACAAATCATACTCCTCCACAATACTGTTCTGCCCCACACGAATCGCAGTCAGAACCGTTCCAACCTGCTCACCGATCACCTCAATCTTCGCCGGCGGCGTCGCCAGAATAACCTGAAGCCCCAATCCGTTGAAAAACTCCATCATGGACTGGATACGTTCATCATCCATCTTATCAAAAGCCTCATCCAGAAGCATGATTCTTATGCTGTTCCCGTATCGGTATAACTGATAAAAAGAAGCTGCAATCGCCACATAATAAGGCACCTGCGTTTCACTGCCGCTCTTTTCTCCGTAAATGTCAGAAAAGCGCTGAATCGAACCGTCCCGCTTATGAATTTCGATATCGTAATCCAGATAAGAACGATAATCTGTGTATTCCTCCACGATCTTCTTCCCGTTATCATCCTTTGCCATCAGTTTGTCAAAAAGATCAGCCATTTCCTCCTTGTATTCTTCCTCGAAAGCGCTGGTCCAGAGATTGATGCCCTCGTAATTGTTCTCAGAGGTAATCATCCTGTACAGTCCCTCCTTATTCTTGTCAAAACTGATCTTAAACCGATAGCTGTCGTCCCCGTAATAAATACTGTCCAGTGCCTTGTTCAAGCTACGAAACTCATTTCTCGCACTCTCAATATTCTCTTTCATTCTGGAAAGAAAATCACTTCTAAAAATCTGTTCGCAATCCTCTCTGGCAAGTTTCAGTTTTTCCTCAAATCGCACGATTTCCACGCTCTTAAGCTTCTGCAAAGCCTCCCGATATTCCGAAATATGTGCAAGCCCCATCACAAAGTCAAGCGTGAACTCCTGATTGAATCTCATCTGCAGCTCTTTCAGACCCGTCCTGCCGTCCAGCAGTTCCTCCCGCTCACGCAGAAGCTGTGATCTCTGCGGTGCAAAATTCGCCGCTATGACCTGCGCGCTCTTGCTCTTTCGATTCTGTCTGTATTTGTCCTCCGCCTCTTTGTAGACCGCGCCGTCCCTGTCTGCCTGTTCTTCCAGTTCTGTCCGCAAAACGTCATATTCTTTTTTTCTTTCCTGCATCTCCGTTTTATGCGTATCGATCTGATTCTCCAGACGCATATTTTCTTCGCTGAGACTTTCTTTCTCTGCTTTTTTTACGTCAAGCTCTTTCTTTTTCGCATCCAGTTTCAGATTCAGTTCGATCAGCGTGGGGTCGCTCTGCGCCTCTTTCAGCTCTGCCTTCGCTGATACCATCTGTTCCTGCAGACTATGCAGACTTTCCGGCACATACAGATACAGCTTCATGATGCCCAGATTTACTTTCTTCGCGCTTTCCTGAACCGCTGTGTACAGCTGGATTTCCTGTCTGAGTTCGCTCCGCCTTCGCGTCTTTTCCTCAATCTCTTTTTTCACATTCTCTATCTGCGTCCGGTAAGCATACTGTCCGATAAAAGGATTGGCATAATCCCTTGGGTTCAAATGTCTGACCACATATCCCTGATAGAGCATGCACTCCGGCGTCATGGCGATGGCATGCTGTTCCAGTTCATGGACATCTGTGCAGCGCTTCACTCTGCCCAGTATATAATTCGCATATGCCTTGGCATAACGGTTATCGCTTTTCACCACATAGGCGAGAGAATCCGGCTCTGCCACCTGCCCCGCTGGCAGTTTGCGGCTGTTAATGATACCTGCGGTATGTATGTTCTTACGGTTTTTATCATAAACCTCTAACGCTGCATGATAATATTCCGGCTCCACAGCCAGATAGAATTTCTGCGTGTTGAGATATCCCTCTATGGCATTGCTCCACTTCATATCCGTGATTTCCAACAATTCCGAAAGGAAATAGACCGGAGACGAAATCCCTTTGCGCACAAACTCCTTCTCCACCATCTCTTTCAGCTTTTGCGCATATTCCGGATAGGGAAGCACTCTCTTTTCCAACTTCTTCAGGCGTTCCTGGCAGCCATCTATTTCCCCGGAAATCCTCTTCATGTCTGCGGTAAGGATCGCCCAGGTATTCTGGATTTCATTCTGCTCCTTTGCGGCGAAAGCCTCCAGCCGCTCAACCGTCTTTGCCTTTTCCTCCCGATCTGCCGCCTCTCCTATCTGTTCTGCCTGTGTGCGCTTCACCGGCTTATAATCCAGTCTTTCCAGATCCCTCAGATAATGCATCAAAAGACGAACCTGTTCCTGCAGCTTCTTTTCGCCCTCCTTCTTCTGGCGGATTTCCTCCTCCAGTTTCTCTATCCGGCTTCTGGCCTGCTGCAAAAGAACGTTGGAATTCGTTGCTTCTATATCTATACGAATCGCCACAACCTGATTCTCCAGATCCTTGATCTGCTTCCCTGTTTCTTCCAAAAATCCGCGGTTAGACTCCACAGACTGACTCTTGATCCGAATCTTTTTCTCCAGATTGTCCACATCCAGATGCACAGCATCCCGATTCGCAATTTTGAGCAGAATATCGTTGACAAGGATACTTCTATCCTTCTCTTCTATCTCATCACACTTGTCAAGAATTTTCTCCAATGCGCCCTGCTGCCTTCTGGAACGATCCAATATGTTCTCCAGCTCGCTCAGTGTCTCTATGTTCTCCCGCAGGGAAACCACATCCACCTGCGCTTCTGACAAGACGAATTTATTGATAAACTCTTTCACATTGTCCATCGGCTTAAAAGCCAGAGATTTTGGAATAATATCAAAAAATTTATCGTCTAAATTTCCAAGACGCCGTTTAAACCGATCCTGCGCCGCATTTTTCTGGTCTATATATGAAATCTTCCTGTTCTTTGCCCGAAATTCCTCCGCCAGCGCGGCACGCTCTCCTGCCATGAAAGAAAGATCTTCCAGCCTGCATTCCTCTATATACCATCTGGTTGTGACCGGACTTTCCTCGTCTCTGGAAAGCATGTGCACGCCCAGCACAAAGTAACGATCGCCCTTCTCCTCATAAAATTCCAGCGCCACATTGGCCGGCACTGCTCCTTTTCGAAGATATGCCTCGCCCACATTGCCAATCTTACAACGGACATATCCCCTTAAATCTCTCTTTCCCTTCTCATTGGCCGCCACGTTGAATCTGCGTGTGTTTGTTGTCAGTACCAGTTGTATGGCGTCCAGTATGGTGGATTTCCCGGCAGTATTCTCTCCACTGATCAATGTCGATCCATGAAAGGATATTCTCTCATTCTCAAAGTAGTGCCAGTTAATCAACTGCACTCTGGTCATACTCTTCTTCTGAATCTCCATATGCGTTCCCCCCGGAATACTCCCGCAATTTCTGTTCCGTCATCGTATAATACTCATTGATATCTTCCACCGTCACCGCCATGAGAATTGACGGGTAGATAACGATCCTGGCATCCGGCTGGCTGACGTCACTGTCCAGATTCCGAATCAGGTTATATCTGCGAAACAGGCTGACCATATGCCGCTCGTTCCCCTTGTCTAACATCGGTTTCGCCTTGATTTTAAGCATCGCATACTTCTCTCTGATCTCTTCCATGAGAACCGTCACTTCCTCTGTGAAAGTTCCAAGTTCCTTTCGCTTTTCCACATACAGAATCCGGAGAATCAGCAGAAAGATACTCTCATATTTGCCAAGTGCCAGCCTCCCCGTCCCGAACTGGTTCACAATGCCGATCACTCCCTGATCCTCGTTTATTTTCAGCTCGTACCCCAGCAGGTCAAAAAACGGAATGAACAATTCCCTGTTCTGCCTTACAAAAACATATTCTTTTTTCGTGTCCTCCCGCTTCCGCAGCAGAAAACACTGATTTAACAGTTTGTTCGCTGCGACACGGAATTTTTCTTTCTGCGCGGCAGATTCTATTAATTCTTCAAACATATGTATGTCCTTTATACTTTCATAAAGATATATTTTCAAACCCGTGATCAAATTATTTTTAATATATAATTGCTCTATCTCTTTTTAACAATATCAAAATACGGCAGCGAATATCCCTGCAACTCCACTTGTTTTCCACTTCGGCTGATTGTATAATTATTGGACCGGTTACCGGAATAGATACTGATATAAATAATCCGGATCAAATCCCTGACGGATTCCACCGGCACCTCCGTAACCGGCATCTTATCCCTGTCTCCTAATAAATTTATAACATATTCATTGATATTCTTGCGGGAAAAACGGCTTCGGTTCTTTCTCCTTAGCGCTTCCTTATACAACAGTCTGTCCGCCTCGCTCATCTGCACCTGATTAGAGAACCCGCTGATTGCATCCATTTTCTTAGTGACCGGAATCGTCTGGATCGATTCCGGCGAGATATAATTTTGCGGATACAGGGAGAACAACCCCTCAAAGGATTCTTCCTCTCCACTGTTCATCTGCTGCACATATAGATCTATTATTTTTGACAGCTTCCCTTCCAGATTATTGCCGGTTGCCAGCAGAAAACGCGCCCGCATCACCGCACTTCGCATATATCGCGCATGCTTTCTGTCAATCTCTTCTATGATATCATCCAGACGATAGAAGGAGGACTTAATGTCAATCAGCATGGAGATTACCTCATCATATGCCTTCTCCTGATCCTCAGTCTCCTCCACCTCCATGTAACCTGCCACCGCCCGCTCCATGATCTGCGCGCTTTCCATGATACGCCCAATCTGCTCTATGATAGATGTCCGAAAATAGGAAATGTTCTCACTGGTCTTCATTCTCAGATATGCCTTTGATCCGATATTCGTGTGATACGCAAAGAAATGATCTAAGATTTCTTCCGCGTCCATATCATTCGTCTGCTGATCCATGTGCCGTTTAATGCTTGCGTTCAGCTTCTTTAACTCTGATAAAAGACGCTCTGTATTCTCTTGTACACCCTTAATGATCAATTCATAAGGTTTCCCGTACAATTCCTCGTTCTGTAAACTCGCATGAATCTGCGAGATAATTCCCTGATACTCCGCCTCTTCCTCACGAATGATGCGATTCATACTGTCAATCACAGGAATCGTATATTCACACAGAATCACATTAATCTGGTGATTCGTCTCCTGCTCATATTCTATCCAGCCGCACTTCTTCAGTATGGCTATGACGCCGTTTGCCTTCGCCCTCGCATCGGATACATAAACTTCATCATCAAAACTCATCTCCGTATCATCCGCCTCGAAATAGTCTGTCAGCTCTTTGACTACGATGTCACGATTCACACCATAGGAGATTTCCGGTTTGAAAGCATTGAAAATCCGCATAATACAATCTGCATACTCCTGCCGGTATTTACTTGTCAGCGGCTTAAAAAAATCGGCCGGTAGAATATCGAATAAGGTTTTCATGGCGAATATAATTGTTCCTTCTATCTCCTGTTTCCTTACGCATATCATACCATCTTTTCAAAGTTCTGTATAGTTAGTATAAAGCTCTCTAAACATAACTTTTTTCACTCTTCTATTTTTCTTCTCTTACCCGGATCAGTTCATTGATCTCTTCTGCCTGCATTTCCTGTCGCTTGCGAAAATACCAGAAGATAAACCCATCGGTGAATAAAAAGATTACCGTAAAAGAGACAAAGATGGAAACATCCATGCTCTTCCAGAAGAACATCCTGGAAATAAACAGTGACAGCAGATACAGCACCACCGATTCTGCTATACAGCAATGACTCCATTTGCGGAATTCTATTCTGCTAATCAGCGTATCTATAAACTGGCATGCAGCAAGCCACACAAACAAAACCGGCAGGAATGGGGAAACTTCATTCCCCCACAGCAGATTAAGCCCCCAGTTTGCAAGCACGATCAGGGTAAAGCAGATGCAGGTAGACGGAATTCGGTTCCATAATAGATTTTTCATAAATTTTCTCCTTTCAGCTTATTTTTCAATACTTCAATGTAATTACGGGTAACGATCTGGGTTTCCCCATTCACCAGAAAGGCTTCCAGCCGATGATTATAAAGCGGGCGCACGCTTTTCAAATAATCGGTGTTGATGATACAATTTTTGCTGATCCTTATAAAAGAAGTATGAAGCAGTTTTTCTTCCAGCGCAGCCAGCGTATCCCTGCAGAAGTAAACCTCCTTTTCCAGATAAAGAAAGGTTTTCCCGTCCGCAGAATCCATAAAATAAATTTGTTCCAGAGGAATTTGGTACTCCTTCTCTTCCTGATACCCCGTTAAGGAAAAGCCATGCTGCCGGATCAGCTCAATCAAATGACGGAGCCTTCCATCCACATGGGCGCAATTGATAATAATTTCTGTTTCGGAAACCGCAAGATCCTGATGGATAGTCAGCTTCATTTTTCTCCTCCTCCCTGCCTCAGCAAAACTATCGTATCATCCAGGCGCCGGCAAAACAATGCCCCGGCAGGCAAGATGCCCTATGCCGGGGTGAAATACCTTTTTCATTCCCGGTAACCTCCAAATCCTGCCGTTCCCGTGATGACAGGCGGTAAGTCTCAAATACACTCTTTCTTTTCCCGGCATCGGGCTTATCAAAGTTAAAATAAAACAACCCTTTTGCAATATCAGTTATACAGATATAATCTTCAAAATTTTCCTCCGAAACAGTAATATTGATATTTTGCACCACAATTACTTTATTCCTTCTCATCCTTTTTATCCCACACTGTACTAATCAAAATCTTATTTTCTATGTAAAAGTATATCATGTTACCTCTGTTTCTTCAATCTTTTTTCGAACATAAGTTCTTTTAATCGCTTCATGAATTTTTCTTTGTTTTAAAAATCATCATTCATATTTAGCTTAATTAATTGTCAATTCAACATCAAAGCAATGCATAATAAGCACTTTATTCGACACCATACGCCACAAAATAAAGTGCTTATTCCCCCCAAACCCTACTATATTCTACTTCGGAATACTCCCCTCCACACACACCGCCCCATACCCCACCCTCGAATCCGGATACTCCGCCACTCCCCGAATCGGCTTCGCTCCTTTCCTCAAATACGCCTTTACCTTCTCCCCGTACAGATACGGGTCATTTCCCATCACAATCCCCCACTGCATCAGCACGGCGGCGGCGCCGGTCACAAAGGGCGCCGCAAAGGAAGTGCCCGTGACTGGCGAATGACCGCCGTTCCTGTCAGGCGCCAGAACGCCCACCCCGGGCGCCACCAGATCCGGCTTCACAAATGTGTCCGAAGTACGGCTGTTCACCTGATCCTGATAGAGATATCCCCTGCCCGAAAAATCGGCATAGGATTCATATACCGGATCATAGGCTCCCACCGTGACCACCTTGACCGCTGTGGAGGGAATCGTGAGCGTCACATCCGGCGTGGTTCTGACAAAACGGGTGTCCGCGCTGCGGACAGCTTCGGACGGAAGATAAAAAGTGTAGTTGCCGGTAATAATCCGCAGCGGTCGAAGTGTAAATGTCCATACGCCCCGGTCCAGATACAGATTTCCTTCCGCCGGAAGAAAATCGAAATACAGCTCCTGCGCAGTCATATAAGGCGCCGGTTCCCCGTTATAAAACAGGATCTGCGTCTGCTGCAGCCGGTAAGTCTGTTTACCGGGACGGTCAGTATCCACCTGAAAAGTCTCTCCTGACGGCGACATAACTGTCACCAGATAGCGGTCGGCATACTCCTTCCACAGTTGCACATTCAGCCCTCTTTCATAGGCTCCCACCGTCATTTCCACACTTCTGCCCTGATTAATGACATCTGTGTCTGTTTGATTAATCATATTGGTCAATACCGTATTCCCGCTTTCCTGCCGCCGCAGGCTCCCTCCCACATGTCCGCCGGACGCTCCCTCGTTTCCGCTTCCCACACAGATCACGCTTCTCCCGATCTCCGATGCATTATCTATAAACCGCTCCAGCAGCGATGTTCCGTTATGGGCGCCGTAGGTATTCCCGAAGCTCAAATTGACAGCCACAGGCATGGCCAGCTCTACCGCCTTGTTAACCACATAAGTCAATGCCCGCATCAGCTCTGTCGTTCTGGGGAACGAATCTGCCCTTGGAGACCCGAGCCGCACTACGATCAGTTCGCTCTCTCTGGCGACGCCCGCATAGGCAGCTCCGCCCTCCCCGCCATTCCCCGCAGCGATTCCGGCCACTGCCGTTCCGTGCCCGCTGGTATCTATACTCGGCACGATCTGTTCCGCCGCCTGCCTGCTGCCTGCCATCAGCGCCTCGTTGATCTGCGCCGCGTCAAATTCCCTGCCCAGCACCTGATCCCAGAGATAACGGATCCGGGTGGTGCCATCCGCATTTCGAAAGTCCCTGTTATAGTAGCTGATCCCGGAGTCTATAACCGCCACAAGAACGCCTTTTCCCGTAAGTCTTTCGGACAACCGGCTGCCTGGCGCAAAGCAGGACGCCGTGTTTCCTGCCAGATCAGAAAAAAAGAGACGCTTCGGTTTCTCCACATACTCGATCTGTTCCACCTCCGAAAGCCGCTCCATCTCCGACTCCGGCACCGTGAGAATGGCATACCCCGCAATCAGCTCCTCCACCAGTATGCCGCGTCCCGAAAGCGCCTGCAAAGAGCCATGGTACTTTACGATAACCTCCCACGTCTTTTCCTGTTTATTATAGCCCACATTCAGTTCCAGCGACCGCTCCCGTTCTCCCGGCGCCGTGTCCAATGCCAGATTCAGAAGATTTTCATTTTTTTGCGAATCCATCTTTGCTCCGCTAAAATAATTTTACTATTATAGTATTATACTTGTGCATATTTGACTTACGATCCTGTACATGCTAATATATTTTTATTACTTGTATCATTCACCGACAGGCGGAACCTTCCTTTACAGATCCTTACAATCAGGTTCACCGATGTCTGCCCGCCATGCAAATGAGGAGAATCCATGAATACCATACCGGTCAATACATCTGACTCTGCCGCAAATACAGAAGCAAGGGATTCAGATACGCTTGAAATCTACGAAAATTTCTATTCCAAAAAGGACTACGGAACGCTGGACTATCCCGTCAACGCCCGTTATCTGGATCTGCATAAATCCTACCTGAACTGGATTCGCTGGCACTGGCATGAAGAAATGGAAATTCTGATTGTCGATCAGGGCGTTGCGGAAGTTTCCACTGACGATGACACTTACCTGATCCGACCGGGACAGGGACTTATCATAAACCAGAATGTCATGCACTGTATCCACGCACAGGACAAGAAACAGTGCACCTTTCATTCCCTTGTCTTTCATCCGGATTATATCTTCGGACATAAAAGCAACTATCTGCAAACGCAGTATCTGCTGCCGATGCAGAACTATCAGCTTTTTAAAGTCTTTTTTCTGGATGAGAGCGCGCCATGGCATGAACGGATTCTGCAAACACTGACCGAAGTGATCGAGGTAAACACGGCAAAACATTTCGGCTATGAAATCGTCACCAAGGGCTATCTGTGCCATTTCTGGGCCGAGCTGCTGCGTCAGCTTCCCCAGACGCAAACGCCCCCTCCTCCGCGCATACCGCAGGATGAGCAGCGTGTCAAGGAAGCCATGCTCTTTATCAGAACCCATCACGCGAAGCCCTTGACCTTACAGGAAATCGCCGACAGCATCCACGTCAGTAAGAGCGAGTGCTGCCGCTGTTTTTCGCGCACCCTGCAGATGAGTCCCTTTGAATATCTGATGAAATACCGGATCTATGAATCCACAAAAAAGCTGATGGATCCCGGGCAGAACTTCAATTCCATTGCCGATCTGGCTCTCTCTGTCGGCTTCAACAGTACCAGTTATTACAATAAACTCTTTAAGAAATTTCTCGGCTGCACGCCCACATACTATCGGACGCACAAGGTGCTTCATCAGGAGCCTGAGCAGGGTACGCTTTCCTCCTTCCTGTAGATGCTTTCCGCACCTGCCTGTTGACATTCAAACAGTCGGCTTTGCTTACTTCGCCGGCTGTTTTTCTATTCCCTTTTTTCTATACCTGATCCAAACAGACAAAATCCCCTCCTGCTATTTATCCTGTTATTCCCCGCAATGTCCCCTCTGACTCTTCCCCCGTAAGCAATTTTCGCCTTGCAGCCTGAATTGTAATCCGGGGTTCCCTACTCCGCAAGTAATTTTTATTATACAAATGTTAATTATAACATTTATATGTCATATATACTTGACATACATTTCCGGGTGTGCTATCCTGCTGGAAACGGGCCGTGAACATTGCCTGTTAAAATACCGGAAAGGAGACGTGTATCTGCTTGTGAAAAATCTAAAGCTGAAACTGGCCCGCATGGAAAAAGATATGTCCCAGACCGAACTGGCCAGACGGGTCGGCGTCACCAGACAGACCATCGGCATGGTAGAATCGGGAGATTATAACCCGACCTTAAATCTGTGTATTCAGATCTGTAAGGAACTCGGCAAAACATTAAACGATTTATTCTGGGAGGACAATGACAATGAAATGGTTTAGTAAAAAGAGTACTTTAGATGAAATGCAGGAATTGAAACTTTTAAAACTGGAAAGCCGGGGCTTCTGGATCGGCTTTATCGGCCTCTTTCTGGTTATTGCCGCACAGGTTCTTTTTTGCGGCCGGGAAAACATGGATCGTACGCTCGCCGGTGAATTTATCGTCTTCTTATGTATGGGTATCTATCTGATCGCCGGCTGCCTCCGCAACGGCATCTGGGACAGACACCTGTCGGCGACCCCAAAAGTTAACATAGGCATAAGTGTGTTTGCCGCAGCGGTGACAGCTCTGTTTAACGCGCTGATATCATACCGCAATTATCAGGATGTATTCGCCGCGCTTTCCGTCTTTGCGGTTTGTTTCCTCATATTCAGCGCAGGACTTTCCGTCACGCTCTGCGTCTGTTCCGCTCTTTACCGCCGGAGAAGAAACCGGCTGGAAGAAGAAAGCGATGACAGCGACACCCTTAAGTAGACTTGCGTACTCTTATGGTACTCTTATGACCGGGCAAAAGGCGCTCCTTTGCCAGCAGCCGGATCAACTCATTAAAAAAATATAATATAACAGGAGAAAAACAAATGCATACAAACACTTACAAAAAAGACTTCTCGAACATCGGCATCCGAATGCTCATCAGCACGGCCGTCATATTCCTGATCCAGACTTATGTCCAGAAATTTGCGCTCACGCTCTTTCCGCAATGGCAGGATGATATTACACTCCTTCTGGTGGTATCAATGGTGCCGCTCTATCTGATTGGCTTCCCGTTTTCCTTTGTACTGATGCGGAATAAGGATGTGCCCTCTGTCGAAAAACATCCCATGACAGCCGGACAGCTTGTGGTTTCTTTTCTGATCTGCTACGGCATAATGATCGTCGGAAACCTGATCGGGCTGGGTCTCACCGCGGGCATCGGTCTGCTCAAGGGATCCCCTGTGCAAAACGCACTCTTAAATGTAATCACCGGCGGTTCACTCTGGGTCACCGCCATCTTCACGGTGCTGTGCGCTCCGGTTTTTGAGGAACTGCTGTTTCGCAAACTGATCTGCGACAAGGTGGTCAAGTACGGGGAAGGCATCACGGTCATGCTTTCCGGCCTGATCTTCGGCCTTTTTCACATGAACTTTAACCAGTTCTTTTACGCCTTCTTCCTTGGCTGCTTTTTCGCCTTTCTCTATGTAAAGACCGGCTGTCTCAAATATACGATTCTGCTGCATATGGCAATCAACTTTTGGGGCACTGTTTTGGGCAGCATCATCCTGTCTTTAGACCAGACAAAACCATACGCCCTCATTATCACCGTGGTCTACTCGCTCTGTGTCTACGGCATGGCCATCACGGGCATTGTACTACTGATCAGGAAACGCCGCTCGTTGACGTGTCAGCCTGGGGAAATTGTCATCGAAAAAGGACAGCGTTTCAAAACCATGATTCTGAATGTGGGAATGTCCCTGTTCTGTCTCGCCATGCTGACAGTTATGATTGTGCAGGCGTTGTCCTGAACGACCTGATTGTTCCGCACCCTGACCGGAAAGGAATCCGCCCCCGCAAAGAAAAGGGCTATGGCAATATCGTTATTTTCTCCTGTCCGGTGACAAAGAAGCAGACGCCTTCATAAGCTCCTGCCTCATATAGTTTACTGATTATTTCAAGCATCCGCCGGTTGAGTCTGTGATACAATACGGGCTGCTCCCAGCGGATGCCCTGTAAATATTCCCGCTGCCTGCCGTTCAGACAGCTCATTCTTTCTTCCACAACAGTTTCTGCCCTGTTTTGACTATATTGGTCATCTATTGGTTTTCCAAAAGGACAGGATACATAGCTGTACGTTTCTCCATACTTCTCGCACTTTCTATGTAACAGTTCTGTCAGTTTTCCGTCCCGCCCGGGGTCGTATACCGCTTCTTTCCATAAAAAAGTGCGCATCTGCGCCGCTTCTTTCCCTTTCGACGGCAACGTCACATCCGCTACCCCTGTCAGATTATTTTGACCTTTATAGTCAACAAGCACTTTCCTCATAGTACGCCTGCCGTAAGCGTCCTGCTCCTGCACAAACTGTTCCTGCGGCGCAAACAGATCCCCCGACGGTTCCTTCCGCAAAAGCACATGGCTTTCATACAGATGCGTCATCATAATCCGCTGCACCTTCTCTCTGGACGCCGGATAATCCAGCCGGTCAACCATCTGATTTAATGTACAGCCGATATCCGTCAAATGCCTGATTGCCCCGCCGCAGGCCGCCTCCGTCACATACCCGGACAAAGCGCTCTGAAAGTAATTTGTCCCGTCCATTTAGTCCTCCTGCAGGAACTGTCAAATTTCCTGCCTACAGATATCCGAAAGGCAGCATTTGTCGCAGTAAGGCTTCGTCCGCGCCGTACACACCTCTCTGCCGTGCAGGACGAAGCGGTGGCACAGATCGTTCCCCTCCTCGGGCGGCACGATCTTCCACAACGCCATCTCCACCTTCTTCGGTTCCTTAATGCCATCCACCAGCCCGATACGGTTACACAGCCGGATGCAGTGGGTATCCGTGACAATCGCAGGCTTTCCGAACACATCCCCCATAATCAGATTGGCGCTCTTTCTTCCCACGCCGGGCAGCGCAAGCAGCGCGTCAAAATCATCCGGCACCTGACCGCCGTACTCCTCTTTCAACTGTTTCATGCAGGCGCTGATGTCCCGCGCCTTGCTCCTGCCCAGCCCGCAGGGATGTACAATGGCTTCAATTTCCTCCACCGGCGCTGCCGCAAGCGCGTCCACATCGGGAAATTTCTCATACAGCTTCTCCACCACCACATTGACCCTTGCGTCGGTACACTGGGCGGCCAGCCGCACGCTGACCAAAAGCTTCCATGCCTCGTTGTACTCCAGCGTACACCCTGCATCCGGGTATGCCTGCTTCAATCTCTCAATGACTGCAAGAGCCAGTTCCTTTTTTCTCATTGGTTACCTCCACCTGACACATTTTCATCGCCTCCAGCGCATTGCGGTGGCTCTCCGGTGTGACACCCGCACAGCAGTCGGCATCGACCACTACAGTCACTTCCGGCAAAAATGCCTTGATTACCAGCGCATTTGAGATCACACAAATATCGGTGCATAGTCCGATCAGTATAACGCTCTCCAAATCCGGCATCTCCTGCAGGTACGCCGCCAGCTCCACGGAACCGAACGCCGGCTTATCGAAAATCCTTGCCTCACCTGCCCGCGCCTGACTCACTTCCGGCCGAATCTGCCACCCAGCCGTGTCTTTGATACAGTGGGGCACCGGAAGTCTTTTTCCCTCCTGCGTCTGTAAATACCCCTCTGAATGGGTGTCTCTCGTGTACACCACCTCGCCCTCGAACGCCCGGATTCTGGCCGCCACATTCTCCACAATGGCCTCCGCCTCCTTCGTTCCAAGCGCACCGTCAATAAAATCATTCTGCATATCTATCACAGCTAAAACATGCTTCGCCACAGGCTGTACCTCTCTTTCTGAATTTATTTATTTTTCATCCATGCTGCCGCCAGACTCACCACTATGTAACCGATGATCGCCACCACCGAGGACTCTATGCCAAATTCCCCGCCGGTCAGCCAAAACGACCGTGTTTCAAGCACATAACTGCTGACGGAATACCCGTTTACCTCCGTGCCGATCGTCAGCCCGCCGCCTATGATAATCATATTCCAGACGCCGTGCACAATGGCGCTGTTCCAGACAGAATGCCCTTCCAGCGCGATCAGTGAAAACATCACACCCACCATGGTTCCCGCCACCATCACCTGTACGCAGGACAGCAGGCTGAACTCCATACCAATGATATGCAGCAGCGCAAAGAGCACGGAAGGCGCAAAAATGCCCGCGGCCATACCGCATTTCTTCATCACCGCATTCATCAGCAGGCCACGGAACAGCAGCTCCTCCACGACACCCGCTCCCACTCCCGCAAGAAAAACGCCCCTTGTCACAAACGCAAGCTTCACCCCTGTATCCAGCGGATTGCTCACATAACTTCCCGGAAGAAACAGATAAAACGCGCTGACCAGAGCAGGCAGAAGCACCGCCGCCACCGCCCACTTCATCTGAATCCGGCACTTAGGGACACAGAATGCCGCCAGCTCCTCCTTCAAAACCCTCGTGCAGTAAAGCCGCACCAGTAAATAGGCCAAAACCGCATATAAAAATCCGCCTGCGATATGATTCAGCCACGCGGGAATGCCCGCCGCGGTGAGCAGACTCATCACCAGCCCCTGAACCACCGAGGCAAGAAGCAGAAACACTACACTGACTACAATAGTCAAAACCATTTTCCCTGTTTTCATTCTAATCCTCCATGTAACGCCCTGGCATAAATTACATTCGGCGCCCTCTCTCAATATAACGAAGCACCGCCCCAAATGTCTTCACCCGCATGAGGTCATACAACACCATTCTGCCTTACACACAGGAAATCCCCCCAAACGCGAGCAGCCATTTGGCCACGCCGTCCTCGTCATTGGACGCAATCACCCCTGTGGCGCATGCCTTTAACTCCGGCACCGCGTTGGCCACAGCATAACATGCATCGGAAATTTCAAACATAGGAATATCATTTATGGCGTCCCCAAAGGACACCACCCTGTCACAATGCCATATCTCTTTTAACTTTTTGACCGCCTCCGCCTTGGATGCGTTTACCGGCATAATTTCCAGAAAATACTCAGGCCGGTAAAGCTCCTGCTGCAGCGTACAGCGATACCTTTCATCCCCCGAAAAAACTTCATACAGCGGAAGTAATTCCTCCCGGTCCGCAATACAGGTGAAATAAAAAATATCCCCCTGATACAGGTTGTCCTCATCTTTTAGCGGCCGGAATCTCCTGTCACCTTTTCTGGCGTCCAGATACCGGCGAATGCCCGCATTCTCCCTGCCCGCCACATAGGACACCCGCTCTGCGCCGTCCACATAGGCATAGACCAGGGGATTTGCCCCATTCTCCCGCAGAACACCGCTCACATAGCCCGCTTCCTCCTCCGTGAAGGACAACGAGGAAATCACCTCCCCCGTGGCAGGATGGATAATCAGCGCGCCGTTGTAGGCAATGACCGGTATGGTCGTTGACAATCCTTTGGCCACCACGGAGGCGGACACGAGAGAACGGGCCGTTGCATAAGTAAACTGCATGCCCTTTACAACCAGCCCGTTAATTGTTTCCATACTAAATTGACTTATCCGGTCGTTACTGTTTAACAGCGTACCGTCCAGATCTGTAACATAAAGTGTACTCATATGCCCCATCCATAACAGCGCATTTTACTGCGGCCGCAGACTTCATGATACGCCTGCACAAAGTCCCGCCTGACAAGCAGCGCATCTTCCGTCACTACAGCTTTAACCTGGAAAGCAGATCCCCAAGGCTGGTGGATACCGATTCCCCGGAAGTGTACTCCTGCGGTTCTCTTTCCTCTTCCACGTCCTCCATGACCTCTTCCAGCGCTTTCATGCTGAGACTGACTTTATTGTCGTTTGTATTTAAAATTTTAACCCTGACTTTCTGTCCTTCCTTAAGAACCTCGCCCGGCTTCTTGATTCTTCTCTGGCTGATCTGGGAAATGTGCACAAGACCGCTGATGCCATTGCCGAGATTCACAAACGCGCCGTAAGGCATCAGGCTTTCCACCACGCCCTCCATAACGGCGCCCGGCGCCATCATGGAAATCCGGTGTCTGCGCTCCTCCGCCTCCTTTTCGCGGGCCACCGCCTTGCCGGAGAGCACCACTTTATTTTTCTCCTGATCCACGGTGATCACCTTTACCTCAATTTCCCTGCCGACCCATGACTCCACGTCCTCCACATAGTCCGTGGAAAGCTGGGATGCCGGAATAAACGCTCTCATTCCCTCCAGAAAAGCCACCACGCCGCTCTTCACGCTCTCCTTGATACGGACCTTCACGATGGTTTCCTGATCCAGCATCGCCTGCAGTTTATCCCATGCAAGGACATCGTTCGCCTCTTTCTTAGAGAGTTCGATATTGCCCTCCCCGTCATCCATCTTAATCACGGTCGCCTCGATCTCATCCCCCACGGCTATCTTGCCCGCCGCCAGAAAATCCGGATCGTTGCTCAGGTTTTCCGCCTTGATAATACCCTGCGCATAATATTTCAGATCGAGAATAACCTCCTCCTCGTTCACGTCGATCACCGTTCCCTTGATGATATCGCCCTCACTGATCTTCCGGAAAGAGGCCTCCAGCTCTCTCTCATAGTCTTTCATGGTTTCCGTCGTCCCGATTTCCGCCTCTTCCGTATGCGTTACCGCAACGCCTTCCTTCACTTCCCTATCCATCTTTTCATCCTCCACAATATGATTCTTCTATAACTAAGCTTCCTCCTGCTCTACTCTGAAAAATCCAAGCGCCGCACCCGGAAGCAGGAAGACACCGCCGAACCGGTGGAATACGCTCACCCGCAAAAACAGATTTTGAAGCTGTCCGGGCATCAGATGCGGAACCGTCGAAGAATCAAAGCTGCCCTGCACTCTCATCATATGTTCCGACAGGCACCAAAGATACGTTAACTCCACCGCCATCCATACCGCCAGAGCCGCCAACACCGACAGTATGACCGCTGTCACGCGAAACACCACACGGACAGTCTTTATCGTCCGCTCCGTCTTTCCCTCCCATATACGGATTCCCGCGTAGGCCCGGACCGCTTCCACGGTTCCCCAGCCGAACAATGCCTGACCAAACGGCTGCAGCACATAACGCAGAAGATAAAGCGGCGCTATCTGAAAATTCCTCCAACTGTACTGTCTGGCAAACGGCACCAGGATCTCAACCGCCGCCAGCAACACACAGGCCACAGCCATCACAACCACTGACCTGACTTTCTGTTGTTTTCTGTTCTCCTTCTTTTTCGGGCCGTAGATCAGATCGTTTACGTCCACCTCCAGCACCTTTGCCAGTTCCACTAAAAGCGCAATATTCGGCTCGCTTTTTCCATTTTCGTAATTGCTGATTGTCTGTCTGGTACAGAACAGACGCTCCGCAAGTTCATCCTGCGTCAGATTCTTTTCTTTCCTGCACTTTTTAATATTCTTCCCTACCTCTGCCATGTCCGTTCCCTCCGTTCAGACTTCCTCCTTTTGTACTGTCTTACCCCGAACATAGCAGTTTCTCTATAAAAAGTCACGCAAAGAATCTTTGCCCTCCGGGCCGTTACTCTGCCGGGTCCTTTTTCGCCAGAATCCCGTCGATAAATTTCTTGATGTCTTCCTCCGGCATGGTCTTAAGCAGATACCCTCTGGGCTTTAGCGACATAACCTTTCTGACGCTCTCCGCGTCGCCCCTGCCCGTCAGAAAGACAACCGGAATATCCGCGATATCCTCGTCGGAGCGGATCATTTCGAGCGTCTGCCTGCCGTCGCATACCGGCATTTCATAATCGAGCAGAATCAGATCCGGCCTGTTGACCGTAATCTTCTTGATCGCCGCGATACTGGAATTGCTCTCCAGCATATCATAATCGTTCCCCAAAAGCCGGATGATATTGCTGCGCATAAAGTCGGAATCATCCACCACCAGAATCTGTTTCTTACGCATTTCCCCGTCCAGATACTTCTTGATCTGCCCCATGGCATTCTGCGCGTTTATGGGCGATACAATCTTTCCCTGCATAGAATCCGCGGTGGTCACGCTGAATGCAAGATATCCGGCTCCCGTATCAAACAAAAGACTGCAGGAAGGATGCACCCGCTCAAAAGAGTTTACAAGCTGTTCCTGCGTGAGCAGAGATTCGCCCTCCAGCTCAAACATCTGCATATCGGGGAAGCACTCCCTGATTTTCTCCAAAAGCTGTCTTGAAAGATAACGGGTGATATTGACAACCATATCGTCCACTTTCAGGTACTGGGTACCCATCAGCTCGCTGATCACTTTGAGAAGCAGCGTCTCCTCATAGGATATCACAGCCTCCCATTTTTCTTTCTTTTTCCCCTTATATACAAAGCGGCAGCAGATGACCTTTCCGATGTCTTCCCCGCCGTACTGCCTGCTGATGGCCTTCGCCTTCAACTGAAATACGTCTGAAATAAGCTGCACAATCGTCTGCTCCAGAGCATCAATCTCCTCCTCGTGGGGAAGATTCTTCCACTGGCTCATCTTCTTCCCGACAATTGCCAGATCTTCCGTCTGTGTGTGGGCAATCAGCCAGCCAATGCTGACACCGAGAAAATGGCGCATGGATTCCTCTGAGTAATTCGTCTCTGCCAGCTCCTCCTCCAGAGAAACCAGCGTATTATTCTGAAAATCGTCATGCAGGCGCTTATGTACCTCAAACTCATCATAATCAACGGACCTCATATAGGCCTCTTCATGCTGGAAGTGCTCAATGGTATGGTTCTTTAAAAACTTGATTCCCTCCTTGCACACCCACTCCCGTTTGTCTTCATTCTCGCTGAGTGACAACAGCTTGTTTAAGGTAGAAAAAAGCTGCTTATGCTCCTTGTCAATGAAGTCTACACCCAGCTCATACCTCTTGTTCCATACGATAGCCTTCACGTTATCCTCCTTCGCTCAGACGCTGCGGACGCCTTAGCCAAATCGATTTATTTTCTTGCCTCTCTGCAAGAATAGCGTTTCAACCATTATCGTATATTGTACACCAACTCAGACGTCTGTGCAAACATTTATCTGACCTGTTTTCCACAATTTTCTCCCTATCTTCTCCGATCCTTTTCCCTGTCACATCCCCCGGATTGGTTTTCCTTTTCTGCACGCGCAGGCGCTTTCTGAAACGAACCGCATCCTCGCAGATACAAAGCCCTCTGTATTGTATTAACACAATACAGAGGGCCTTCCTCAGTTTCGCCGCCTGAATCCCCGCGGATCAGGCAATTCAATTCTCTCCCATCTTCACCAGTTTCGCCGCCTGGTCCGCTGCGATGCACGCGTCCAGTATCTCCTGAATATCCCCGTTCATCACCTTGTCAAGCTTATAGATGGTCAGATTGATGCGGTGGTCGGTGACACGTCCCTGCGGGAAATTGTAGGTTCTGATCTTCTCGGAACGGTCGCCCGTACCGATCTGGCTTCTGCGAAGCTCCGCCTCCGCGTCATGCCGCTGCTGCTGCTCGATGTCATAGAGCTTTGCCTTGAGCAGGGCGAACGCCTTCGCCTTGTTCTGAATCTGGGACTTCTCGGTCTGACTGTAAACCACGATACCCGTGGGATAATGGGTCAGCCGCACCGCAGAATCCGTCGTATTGACGCACTGTCCGCCGTTGCCGGACGCTCTCATCACATCAATCCGTATATCCTTGTCTTCAATCACAATGTCAATATCATCGTCCACCTCGGGCATCACCGCCACGCTGATGGTGGAAGTATGAATCCGCCCGCCGCTCTCCGTTTCCGGCACGCGCTGTACCCGATGGACGCCGCTCTCGTACTTCAAAACCGAGTATGCGCCCTGTCCGGTCACCATAAAGGTCACGCTCTTCATGCCGCCGATGCCGATTTCCTCCACCTCCATGGTCTCCACCTTCCAGCGGCGTCCCTCCGCGTAGTGCACATACATGCGGTAAATCTCCGCCGCAAAGAGAGCCGCCTCATCGCCGCCCGCCCCCGCGCGGATTTCCACAATCACGTTTTTATCATCGTTGGGATCCTTGGGCAGAAGAAGAATTTTCAGCTCGTGCTCCAGCTCCTCCACACGCTTCTTCCCCTCAGAAAGCTCCTCCTTTAACATTTCCCGCATATCCTCGTCGGACTCCTCATCAAGCATGGTAAGGCTGTCCTCGATATTCTGATTACATTTCTTATATTCCCTGTAAGCATTTACCACCGGAGTCAGATCACTCTGCTCCTTCATCAGCGCACGGAACCGCTCCTGATTATCCGCCACCGTCGGCTCACTCAGCTCATTCATGATCTCCTCAAACTTCCTGAGCAGATCCTCCAGTTTATCAAACATAGCTACCTCCAACTGTAACCGGTTCTTCCCGATTCTCTGTTTTCCTCATTCTATCTTACCGTTCAACGCACTTTCTTTATTACAAAAACATGTGCTATTTTATTTTTTCATCCCCGCACAGCTAACCGAACCAGCTCCCGTACACCACCCGGTCGAGACCGGCGAAGTCTTTCACTACCGCAATCTCCCGAAAACCTGCCTCTTCCATAATCTTGCACACGTCCTCCGCCTGCTCACACCCGATCTCAAAAAACAACATACCGCCGCCGCTCAGATACTTCCCGGCGTCCTCCGCTATCCTGTGATAAAAGACAAGGCCATCCGCCCCGCCGTCCAGCGCCATCACCGGCTCATGCTCACGCACCTCCGGCATAAGCGTATCAATAACGCTTGTTTTTATATAAGGCGGGTTGGATACGATGATATCAAACTGCTCTTTTGGACCATTCACACTCTCATCCGGTCTCCCATCGTCCGCTGCTGCCCTCTCATCCGGTCTCCCATCGTCCGCTGCAGTTACAAACGCCCCGAAGAGATCTCCTTGCAGAAACCGCGCTTTTATCTCCGGCCGCGCCTCACGCAGTCTCTCATAATTTTTTCCTGCCAGCACAAGCGCCTTCTCTGACAGATCCACGCCGACGCCCTCACAGTCGTTGGAGTAATGCAGGAGACTTAACAGAATACAGCCCGAACCGGTGCACAGATCCAGAATCCGCATCCCGTCGTGGAGCTGCTTCATCACTTCCTCCACCAGCACTTCCGTATCCTGCCTCGGCACGAGCACGTCTCCATTGACCAAAAAGGTCAATCCCATAAAGTCCTGTCCGCCCGTCAGATGCTGCAAAGGCACACGCGATGCCCGCCGCCCGATTAAACCGCTGTATCTGCCATATTCTTCCTCAGAAACATCAAGATCCCCATGCGCAAGCAGCGTATTTCTGTCCGTCCCGCACACAAACTCCAGAAGAATCCTCGCATCCAGCGCAGCCTCCTCTATTCCGGCTTTTCCAAGCTGTGCCGCACCTTCCCTATACACCTCGCCATACGTCAGGTTCCCGTTCATTCCCATATCCCCATAAAATCAAATCACACCATCCGCCTCTTTCTCACCACACAACCAGCGCAGCGAAGCGCACGCGGACGCGTCTCATCCGCCAGCGCAGGCGGGGCATCATATCTTAAGGAGCCCCTTGAAAAACGCCGGTACTTAGTGAGGTTTCTCACGAACTTAGTACCGCTGCGTTTTTCACGGAGCGGGAGCGCGGCGACGAAGATATGACGCCTCGCCTGCGCGTCCGAATCGCCATCCCTGCTTCGCTGCTACCCTTCCATCCAGCTCTCGTCCACCTCGTACCCGAATGTCTCTCTGATATATCCCTTCCAGTCAAAGACCGCCTCCACCGCGGCAATCGCCACTTCCACCATACGCTCATCCGGCTCTCTCGTGGTCATCCTCTGCAGCCACATACCCGGCGCGGAAATGATCCGCACAAGAATGTTGTTGCTCTTTCCGGCAAGCCGTATGATCTCGTAAGAAATCCCCGCAATCACGGGTATTAACGCCACCCGGACCAGAATGCGGTAAGCCGGATTTTCCACACGGATAAAGAAAAACAGAATCACGCTGACAAACATGACAAACAGCAGAAAGCTGGTGCCGCAACGCCTGTGCTGCCTGGAACAGCGCATCACTTCCTTCACGGTAAGGGGCGCCCCCTTCTCGATACAGTTGATGCATTTATGCTCTGCGCCATGGTACATATAAACCCGCCTGATATCCTTCATCAGGGAAATTGCCAGCACATACCCCACGAAAATCACGATCCGCAGCGCGCCCTCCAAAATCGCCATAAAGGAAGCGCTTCTGATATATTCCTCAAACAGCGACGTGACATAATAAGGCAGTATCATAAAAATGCCAATCGCCAGCGCCAGCGAGAACAACATCACGATCCCGCTGAATACCTTTTCCGCCTTATCCTTGAAAATCCTGTTAAAAACCTTATCAGCCGCCGTCTCCCCAGCCTCTTCATCCTCGTAGAAAGAGGCGGAGAAGTTCAGGCACCGCATCCCCAGAACAAGCGAATCAATGAATTGGAACACGCCTCTTATAAAGGGAATGTCCAGAAGCCTGCTGCCGTGAACCACACTGTTATAGTGCTCGACCTCCACTTCGATCCCGCCGTCCGGTTTTCTCACCGCCACCGCGTACTGCTCCTTATTTTTCATCATAATGCCTTCCAGAACCGCCTGACCGCCGATCCCGGAGTATCTTAATTTCTTTTTTGCCATATTATCCGCCTTTCAATCGGGCTAAGTACGCTTCCTGCACCGCCCGCTGCCTTAACAGCCCATTCCCTGTTACGGACATACACAACCGGGCAGAGATCATTTTCTTCCTGCCCGCCACGCGGCCGGCATACTGTGAAACAGCAAATTTTCATATGCGGCCATACGCATAATATCAGAAAAGGTTGAGATATCCTCAACCTTTTTCGTACCCTGCATTTATTTGTTTTCCACACCGTATTTCCGATTGAACTTATCAATACGGCCGCGAGCCTGTGCCGTCTTCTGCTGTCCTGTGTAGAACGAATGGCACTTGGAGCAAACCTCCACGTGAATCTCGGGCTTGGTGGAACCTGTCACAAAAGTGTTGCCGCAGTTACATGTTACCGTTGCCTGATAATACTCAGGATGGATTCCTTCTCTCATCGCTATATCATACTCCTTTCTCAGCCTGCGTATTTACGCCCTGCGCGTAAACCTGCCGTTGAAAGCATACGTTTCTTTCAACCTTACTTCAAGTTCTGCCGTTAACCGGACAGCCTTTCCCTATTCCTGATCTCTGTCCACAGCCACACAGCTTTTATATTCTAGCATAGGATTTTCGGGTATGCAAGCCCTTTTTCGCATTATTTACCTATTATTTAGATGAACTTCATTTTTTTGACCATATTCACAAATTCCTGATTATTTCTGGTCTTGGCAAACATGTCGACAACACGCTCCGCCGCCTCGTCGGCCTTCATGCCGTTTAACGCCTTGCGGATGATGTTGATGGCTTCCATCTCGTCGGTATTTAAGAGCAGATCCTCTCTTCTTGTGCTGGATTTCGGAATGTCGATAGCCGGGAATACGCGCTTCTCGGAAAGCTTCCTGTCAAGCACCATTTCCATATTGCCCGTGCCCTTAAATTCCTCGTAAATCACATCGTCCATCTTGCTGCCTGTCTCCACCAGCGCCGTCGCCAGAATGGTAAGGCTGCCGCCCTCCCTCATATTGCGGGCCGCGCCGAAGAAACGCTTGGGCATATGTAACGCCGCCGGATCAAGACCGCCGGACAAGGTACGCCCGCTGGGCGGGACTACCAGGTTGTAAGCTCTTGTCAGACGGGTAATGCTGTCTAATAAAATCACCACGTCTTTCTTATGCTCCACCAGCCGCTTCGCGCGCTCAATCACCATTTCCGACACTCTCTTGTGGTGTTCGGGCAGCTCGTCAAAGGTGGAGTAAATCACTTCCACATTCGGACCCTCGATGGCCTCTTTGATATCCGTCACTTCCTCCGGTCTCTCGTCAATTAACAGAATAATCAGATGCGATGCGGGTGCCGTTCTGGTGATGGACTTCGCCACTTCCTTAAGCAGGGTTGTCTTACCTGCCTTCGGCGGAGACACGATCATACCTCTCTGGCCCTTACCGACGGGACTGATCAGATCCATAATGCGCATGGCTACCGTGCATCCAGGCGTCTCCAGCTTCAAGCGCTCATCCGGGAAAATGGGTGTCATATTTTCAAAGTTCACCCGCCGCATAGCCACCTCCGGCGGATACCCGTTGATGGACTTCACATACAAAAGCGCGCTGAACTTCTCGTTCTGCGTCTTAATCCTCGTATTGCCTTCCAGAATATCTCCCGTTTTCAGACCGAAACGGCGGATCTGGCTGGGCGCCACATAGACGTCATGCTCGCCGGGCAGATAGTTCTCACAGCGGATAAAACCGAACCCGTCGCTCATAACCTCCAAAATCCCGCTGGCTGTAATGCCGCTGTCAAGCTCCGCCGGAAACTTCTCCTCCTCCCCGGACTCCGCCTTTTTCACAGGCGCACCCGGAGCTGCCACCGATTTGACAGCCACTTCCTTTCCTGCCGCTATGTCCTTCTCATCCTCCTTAAGCATCGCCTCCACGATCTGCGCCTTCTTCATAGTAGAAGTGCCTTTGATGCCTCTCGATTTGGCGATTTCTTTTAAGTCCGTAAGCGCCAGTGATTCATACTTTTCTCTCATAAATTCCTCCCACGTTCTGTTCTATTCTCATTGCGCAAGCCAATTACTTCTCAAAACCACAGCATGTTTATCTCATCAATAACTATACAGCTCTTTCGTTCGGGGATTTCGTGCCTGATACGACTCAGAAAATGATTTATGCCTGTATTGGTTTATTATACACTATCTTTTCCAAAATAGAAAGTCTTTTTTTCTGAAATAAAAAGCAAATAAAAAGGCAGATGGATATTGCAGAGAAATTTTTTATATTATAAGATAGAGTAACAGTCGTAAAAGAAAAAGCAAAGTGAAAAGTGACTTTGTTACTGAAAAACAGACAAAAGTGAGGTATTGATATGACAACCAACGAAAAAGCGCTTGCGCTGCACGAAAAATGGCAGGGTAAGCTGGAAACCGTCTCCAAAACCCCTGTCAAAACCCGCGAAGATCTCTCCCTCGCCTATACCCCCGGCGTGGCGGAGCCATGCAAAGTGATCGCACAGGACAAAGAAGCGGCTTACACCTACACATGGAAATCCAACACCGTAGCCGTTGTATCCGACGGCAGCGCAGTTCTCGGACTCGGCAATATCGGTCCCCACGCCGCCATGCCCGTGATGGAAGGCAAGGCTGTGCTGTTCAAGGAATTTGGCGGCGTCAATGCCGTCCCGATCTGTCTGGATACGCAGGACACGGAGGAGATTATCAAAGCCGTGACTTATCTTGCGCCCGGTTTCGGCGGCATCAATCTGGAAGATATCAGCGCGCCCCGCTGCTTTGAGATCGAGGAGCGGCTGAAAGAAACGCTGGATATCCCTGTTTTCCACGACGACCAGCACGGCACGGCCATCGTGGTATTAGCGGGCATCATTAACGGTCTGAAAGTTGTGGGCAGGAAAAAAGAGGACTGCCGGGTGGTTGTAAACGGCGCAGGCAGCGCGGGAGTGGCTATCACCAGGCTTCTTCTGACCTACGGTTTTGAAAATGTCATTATGTGCGATAAAGTCGGCATCATCGGTAAATCTACCGAAGGGCTGAACTGGATGCAGCAGAAAATGGCGGAAGTGACCAATCCTGACAACCTGAGCGGCACGCTGGCGGACGCCCTGAAAGGCGCGGATATCTTTGTCGGCGTCTCCGCTCCTAATATCGTAACACCTGATATGGTATCTTCCATGAACCGGGATTCCATCCTCTTTGCCATGGCAAACCCTGTACCCGAGATCATGCCTGACGTTGCAAAAGCCGCAGGCGCGCGGGTGGTGGGAACGGGCCGCTCCGACTTCCCCAACCAGGTCAACAACGTGGTCGCTTTCCCCGGTATCTTCAAGGGCGCGCTGGAAGGCCGCGCCGTACAGATCACGGAGGAAATGAAACTGGCTGCCGCACAGGCCATCGCAGCCCTTGTCCCCGATGACCTGTTAAGCGAGGACAACATTATGCCCCAAGCCTTTGACCCGAAAGTGGCCGAGGTAGTGGCTGAGGCGGTAAAGTCGCATATATAACAAGGAGACATTATGGTACAGGATCCCTTAACACTCTATAAACTGATCACGCTTTACATGCTGGACCGGGTTTCCTTTCCGCTCACCAAGGCGCAAATCGGCGATTTTATTCTGGGACACGACTACACGAACTTCCTGACATTACAGCAGGTGATCGCGGAATTGATCGACGCGGAGCTGATCCGCGCCAAGTCCCTGAGCAACCGGACCTATCTGGAAATTACGGAGGAAGGCCGAAACACGCTCTCCTACTTCGGCAACCGCATAAACGATTCCATCAAAGAGGATATTGCCGCCTTTTTTGCCGATCACGAAATGGACATGCGCAGCGAGTCCGCCATCCGTGCCGATTACTACAAATCCACATCGGGGGAGTTTGAGGCGCGTCTTCAGATAAAAGAAAAGGACGTGACAGTGGTGGATATCACCCTGTCCGTCCCTGATGAAGATACCGCAGCCGCTATCTGCGCCAACTGGCAGCAGAAAAACCAAAGCATTTACCAGTATCTGATTTCCCAATTGTTTTAATCCCTATTTATCAGCGCTTTCTGATCACTTCACTCCAGCTTGAAATGCCGATCACCCGCAGGGCAAAGTCCGTGTGTGCGGCCGATTCCGCAGTATCCACATACTTGTATGCGTCATAGATGGATTTTCTGCCGCCGCCCAGCGTGCATATGCCAAGGTCCAGTCCCTGCGCCACCTCCGTGGGGGCGTCCGTCTCTCTGGAAAAGAGCATACTGTCCACATACCGGTTCGCTTCGATCATCTTATAGGCGTAGACAAAAGACGCCGATTGCAGCTCCTGTCCCTGCGAGGAAGTGTAGCCCATCTCACTTAAAATCAGATGTCTCACCTCTCCGTCGTCCGTCAGCATTTCCGGCTTTTGCAGATAATCCGTCAGCACATGCAGATTCTTAATCGTGATCACCGGCGTGTTTTCATTCTCCTGCACATACTTGCTGTTGCTCTGCCACGCCTTCGCGCTCGTCAGCGGGAAATTGTAGGGATGCTGCGCCAGCCCCCAGTCGATATTCCCCTCCGCCTTTAAATTTCTGTTAAACTCGTCCAGAATCTCCTTTGATCCATATCCGTTCTTGGAATAAAGACTCTTACCCCACTGCTGGTCTAAGGATATGTACACTCTGGCATTGCCGTTGATGCTTAAAAGCGCATTGTAGAAAATGCGGAAAGCTCTCGCATACTCGTCCACATAGTCAGGCGTGCTCATATGCTCGATATGATTCCACTCGCTTCTGGCATTGATCTCGTTACCGATCACCCAGTTCATCACCCTGCCGTGCCCAGTGCCGGAATAACGGCTGGCAAGGAAGGACGCCACAGCCGCAATCGTCTCAATCCCGCTCTCATCGGCTGCGTTGAAAGCAAAATAGGGGGCATGTCCGCCCGAGCGCGCCTTCGGATGAATCAGCTCCGGATGTGCGGATATATCGTTTAACACAATCGCCGTGGTGGTGATTCCCCTGTTGGTAAGATTGGTGAAAATATAGTCGTACTCCGCAATAATCTGCCCGTTAAAGGCATAGTTTCTTCCATTATAAGTATAGTAAACCGTAGGATAATGGTCGTTGCTCGTCTGCCCCAGAATCCGGCTTAACGGAATGTTATAGGCCGCGTGCTTCACGCCCAGATCGTCAAGCTCCGAACTCTGCAGCTTCTCCGGATCCACCAGCAGCCCTTTCTTGGAGGACGTGGCAATAAAGGAAGGGTTATATTTGGCTATGGCCTCCGGATTGGTGATGTAGCGCGGCCTTGTGATCGCAAGAAACTCCCCGTTTTTCTTCACCGCCACAACAAACTTGGAAAAAAGACGGGAGCTTGTGGTATTGTAATTGAGATTGACCGAAAAGGTCAATTCAACATCCTTCTGATCTTCTATAATATACTCGCTGCCGGTCAGAGCCGACTGGTATGCCTTCTCCTCGAACAGATAATAATACCCGTCATCGCTGATAGCCAGATCTTTCGCCTTCATGGTAATGTCAATCTTGCCGGTCTCCGTGTTGATCAGACAGCTTTCAATGGCGGCAAAATCAGCCGCGTTCTCCGCAGTAACCTCCACTTCCTTCGGCCGCTTTTTAATCCCGTCTATCATATAGCGGGCCGCATCCACCAGCGCCCGTGTAGTGTCCTTACCGGCATTCTGCCTGACGCTGTCCTTTCTGTGCTGGGTCTTGCTGTACTCGGCAAGCCTTATGGCCTCTATATGTACCATGGCTTCCACCGCCGCGCGCTTAGCCGCAAGCATGTCCATATGCTGCTGGGTATAATACCCGCCCGCAACGCCGCCGGCCGCAAGCACGACAGCGCAGACGACCACCAGAATCCACCATCTTTTCCTGTTTCCGGCGCCTTTCCCCTGTGCCCGCTCCGCTTTCCGCTTTGCCTTCTTCTCTTTTACTTTCCTTCTGTTTTCTGCTGCCTTCGCCTTGTCGATGCTGCGTCTTTTCTTCTTTTTTCCACGCTCTTTCGCCGCGTCCGCCGCAGATATCTTCTCTTCGTCCGTTCTATCGGTTATTTCCATGTATTCCCTTTTTCCTTTTTGTTCTGACGCACCTGAACCGTCGAATTTCTCTCATTGTAATATCTTACACGATTATAAGAAAAAAGTCCAACACCTTTCTGTCCGCCCCGGTCTTTCAGTCAAACAGAATCTCATCCACCGTCACAAACTCATACCCCTGCTTTTGCAGAATATCCACTATTTCAAGAGCCGCCGTCACGGTGGACTCATATTCGTCGTGCATTAAAATGACAGCATTTTCCTGCGCCTTTCCGGTAACCTTACTGACAATTCCTCTTACGTCGCTGCTGCACCAGTCCATCGGATCTATCGTCCAGAGTACGGGAATCATCATAAGCTCCGACTCAAAACTTTTATCCCAGCTTCCGTAGGGCGGCCTCACATACTGCGGCTCTTCGCCCGTAATGCCCGAAAGCAGTTCGTTCGTCCTGACCAGCTCCGCCTTAAAAGTCTCCCTGTTATTTGCGCCAAGCTGCACATGACTGTAAGTGTGATTGCCGATCAGATGTCCCTCTTCATGCATCCGCAAAATAAGCTCCGGATATGCCTCCGCCTGTTTTCCCATCACAAAAAAGCTGGCCTTGGCGCCCCGCTCCTTCAATCCGTCCAAAAGCTGCTCCGTGTAGAACGGATGCGGCCCGTCGTCAAAAGTAATCGCTATTTTCGGCGTATCCGCAGCCTCCTCATTCATAACATCCGTTATACAATCGACACCACCCGCCGAAGAGGCATTTCGCACCGCCACACCGAAACTGACCGCTGTCACGATGACCGATAATAAAATAACGATCGCTGTTTCTTTTCTTACCCTTATCAAGAGACAACACCCGCAAACCTCTTTTCTCTAAACATATATATGCCGGAAGTCCGCGGCCGATTCCGTTTCACACACTATCCCCCATGTCACAGCTCTGCTGTGACTCAAATCCGTGCGGAGAATGCCCGTATTTTTGGCATTCTCCTGTGTGAGACTTAGTACTTCTTCACGAAGCAGCCTTTGCTGCGAGTGATTTAGAAGTACTTCTCACACTATCCCGGAAGACGGATCTGGAAGGCTTTCGTATATCCTTCTCCGAATCGCTGTTTTAAAAGCAGCTTGCCGCCGTGCATCTCCACGATTTTTTTGGCAATGCCAAGCCCAAGACCACTGCCGCCCTTCGAGGAACGGGCTTTATCCCCTCTCGCAAACGGCTCGAAAATATGCGCCGCAAAAGCCGGATCAACCGGCTCCCCCTCGTCCGCCACCGTCAGCTCATACTCCTGCAGGCGTACCAGAACCCTGCCGCCCGTCATCCCGTAGCGAATCGCATTTGTGAGCAGATTGTTCACCGCCCGCCCAAGCTGCAGCCTGTCCATCTCGAAAATTACCTTTTCCTCCGGAATCTCCAGCACAAGCTCCATTCCTCTGTCCTCGAAATCCGCATAGAGAAGGGCCGCCGTCTCCCTGACAAGCTCCGCCAGATCGCCCGGCTCTTTATGCATCGTATAACCCTCGCTCTCCAGCTTCACATACTCAAAAAGAAGCGTAAGCAGCTCGTCCATGCGCATCGCTTTCGCATAAATCGCATCCAGATACGACTGTCTGTCCTTCTCCTCCACCACTCCCTCGGAAAGCGCTCTGCTGTATCCGCAGATCGTTGTGACCGGTGTCTTAATATCGTGGGCGATATCCGAAAGCATCAGATTCCGTCTCTGGTCTCTGGCACGTTTCTGTGCCTCCTCCCGCGCAAGCAGCTCATTAAACTGCTTTGACACGATCCGGGAATAGCAGAATGCTCCCACCAGCCAGGGAAGCAGCCTGATTATCAAAAGCTCGATAATTCCCCCTATAATCATAATCCGCAGCACCACGCCCCACACGCCGCTGTAAAGAGGAGAAGTAACCTGTATACTCATGCTGCTGCCCATTGCCTGCCCGATCTGCCGCTGCGCCCACTCTCTGATTGCCGTCGGCAGAAAACCGGTCAGAAAATAAAATAACACATGGAATAACCACCCAAGCATATTGCTGTTTCCCGTAATCTCAATCTGCTGGGCTTCCAGAAACGCAAGCACCGCGGGGAAAAGTGCCACCCTGTAAATATAATTGACAGCCTCCCCGCCCAGATAAATCCAGAACAGAATAACCAGAAAACGCTGTACCAGAAACCATTTAACGCTCTTTTTCATCTGCAGCCCGCCTCACTCTTTTTCCATGCGGTATCCCAATCCCCTGATCGTCCGGATATACTCCCTGCCGCCGTACTCCAATTTGGCGCGCAGCTTGGAAATACACACCATCACATTGTTATCGGAAACCATGTAGGCTTCCTCCCAGCCCGCCTCAAAAATCTGCTGCTTGGTAAACACCCTGCCCGGATTTTCCATAAAGAGCTTCATAATCCGAAATTCCACAGATGTCAGTTCAATCCGCTCCCCGTTCCGGTAAAGCAGACAGGAATCCGGCTCCAGCCACAGATTCCCTACCTGAAGCGCTGCGCTCTGTCCATCCCGTCTCTCTCCGGAGCCAAGCGCATAAAACCGTCTCAGGTTGGATTTCACCCGCGCCACCGCCTCCAGCGGAACAAACGGCTTCGTGATATAATCGTCCGCGCCCAGATCCAGCCCCAGAATTTTATCCGAATCGCTGCTCTTAGCCGAAATCATAATCACAGGAAGATTATTTCCCTCGCGGATATTTCGTAACACCCGATATCCATCTATCCCGGGCATCATAATATCCAGAAGCGCCAGATCAATCCTCTCCTCCCTGATCAGTCTGACCGCCTCCGTGCCGTCCGCCGCCTCCACAATCTCATATCCCTCTTTTTCCAGATACAGGCGGAGTACCTCCCGGATCTCCGCCTCATCGTCTGCCACTAATATTCTGTACGCCATTTTAATCCCCCATGTCAGAACAGTTACCACTGCCGCCCGTTTTCGCTATAATGTCCGTTCATACCGTGCTGTCCATATTCATTATACTGTCCGTTCATACCGTACTGCCCATATTCATTATGCTGTCCGGATACCGGAATCGCCGTATTATTGATAACATGCGTATTTCTAAGATGACAGTACAGTGCGGCGAAGGTCAGGATCCGGTACGGCTGCACATAGAGAATCTCCACAATCCCGGCCGTAATCGCCCCCAGAATATGCCACAAAATGAACGACAGGCCCAAAACGAAAGTGTTCCACTTATTGCCCTCCATCATATCCCGGCTCAGCCCCAGCGCCGCCTCATACTCCATGTCCGGATGCTCTGCCAGAATATAGGGCACCATATAATACTCAAACATCTTTATAATCCCCGGTATGATAAACAGCAGCGTCCACAAAAAGATACGCAGTTCTCTGTGAAACATCACCTTAACGATATTTTTGTAAGAGTGGTCAAATCCATATGCGATCTCTTTTACCTGCGCCACATCTTCCACGCTCCTGATCATAAAACGGCTGCCGCCCACGCACAACGGATTAATCAGTAAGATATCGACAGCCAGAACCACTGCAAATATCGCCAGAAAAATCGCTATCCCTATGAATCCGAAAATCACGCCCCGCACAAAGCCGGTCTTCACCTCTCCGGCCGCAAACTCTCCGCCGCCGGTCTCCTCTACCGTCATTTCATCTGATCCGGCCCGCTTTCTCACTGTGACAATGCTTTTCTTTCCGGCCGCTTCACCACCATCTTCCTCCCATTCCTCTGCCTCTTTTTCCGCACTATTATCAAATACGGTTTTGTGGAAAGAAATACCGCCCGTCTCACACCCCATCAGCACAAGAATCAGGGACACCATCACAATCTTCCAGTAATTTCTGCGCAGAGCCTCTTTGGCCGCTTCCTTTAATCCGCCTCTCGTCCACATGCCTGATTTCCTCCTTATATCCGATATCCGGCGTCCCCGGTATGAGCGCCGTCCTGTTTACCCTGTCAGAATAACACGTTTTTCTTAATACACAAGGGGCGCAGCCTTAACCAAACCTTAAACAACTCCTTCTAATTCTCCCCCAAACCCATATATCCCAGATAAAGCGGCTCAAACCGCTCCGTCTCCGCCAAATTAATGCTTTCCGCCAGACCGGCAGCCGCTTCCAGCCCTGCGACAGCCGTCCTGTCCCCGCACAGCTCCCTTCCCAACGCATATGCTCCGGCAAGCGACGTATTTCCCACGGCCTGCACCCTGCCCCGCATATAAGACGGCAAAAGACCGATGGCGACAGCCGCCTCCACGTCCAGATAGTACCCGAAACCGCCCGCCAGACAGACCTTTCCTATCTCAGGCCGCCCCATCTCCTCCCACAGGATCTCCACGCCCGCGCGGATCGCCGCCTTTGCCATCTGCAACCCGCGAATGTCCTCCCGCTTAAAATAACGATCGTTTTTATTTTCATCCTCTATCCGCACGCCTTCCGTAAAATACGGTTCCGCCAAAAGGCCCGTCTCATCCAGAATCCCCCTCCGCAGAAGATGCGCGGTCAGCGCAATCCGGTCTGTTCCGATCATCGTACCGTCTCCTTCAAAGGCCGGACCGGCCGCCGTGGCAGTCACGATCATCCGCTGCCCGTCGGTAATGGCCATCTCTCCGTTGGTACCCAGATCAACAAACAGCGTGGTCTGCTGCCCTGACGAAAACAACCCCAGCGCATACAGTCCCGCCACAATATCTCCTCCCACAAAGGCGCTGATACAGGGCGCGATGAAAACCGGAAAATCAAAAAACATCCCGCCGTCTGTCACACGCAGTTCTTCCGCCTGTTTCTCCATTCCCGCAAAAAGGCGTGCCGGCCTTACTTCCTGCAGCCCCGTCTCCACAGGCACGAAAGGCGCTTTCCCGAGGGATGCCACGTCATATCCAAGCAGCAGATGTTCCATAGCCGTATTTCCGGCGATGCACATGCAGCGGATCATCCTCTGGACATACTCCGGCTTTCCGTCCCGCAGACCATCCAGACCCCCGACATGCCCCGACTCTTCACAGCCCTCTGCCCGCGTGCTTTTCCTCAGATATGCCGCAAACTGCGCAAGCCCTCTCAAAATCACCCCGCTTACAAGACTGCGCAGCTCCTCCCGCTGTCCCTCGACGGACGCCTGTATCCGCGCAAGCACATCCGTACCGTATTTTCTTTGTGGATTCATTTCGCAGTATGTGTCAGCCACCGCCCCTGTCCTGACATTTCTAAGCTGCATGGCAATGGTGGTGGTTCCCAAATCAACCGCAATGATATATTGACTGTTATTTATTTTGTCACTTTCCACGCCCGATTTTACACCACAAATAACAGGAGATTTTTTAATTCCGTTTTCTGATCCGTCATTTGATTTCACACTGGATTTCATAGCAAGTGATATGTGGTTTTCAGACAGGCAATTCCTCTGACCATTTGAGTCAACATTTCCTGACAGAAGGTTTACCTCTGTGACAATAGGCGTTTTCTTCTCTTCCGTTCTGACAATTCTGATTGTACAATCCTTTCCCGGTCTGGTTACACAGGCCAGCCGGTAACCCTGCCGCAGTTCCTCCGCTTCCAGACGGCTTCTCTCAAGGCCTGTGGGGAGCGGCGCTCCCTTTAAAAACCGGACGACGCACCGGCCGCAGTCACCTCTTCCGCCGCAAAAACTACCGTCCATCAGTCCGTTTTTTAATAAAACCGGCATCAGTGTCAATGCTGACTCCTGTGTCAGTATCATTTCACCGGCAGACCCGCATCCCTTTACAGCGTTCGGTTTTTCGTCATTCATAACAACCGTGATTTTTATTTGTTCAGACAAATTGATTTTTCTCCTCATCGTAATGATAATCAATTCCCGCCAGTTTATCGACGATCTCATTGCGGTCTGCATCCAGATCTTCGCATAACGCATCCAGTGTAGCATAAAAATCTCGCAGCTTTAAGTTTACATAACTCAATAACATTACAGGGTCTTTCGGTATCATTTCTATCTTTCCTTTCCAAACATTCTGCTGTCAGCCTTCCATTTATATATCCGCCTTCAAAATAAACATCAGGTTCAACTGTTTTCTGAAAACTATGCAGTTACTCCAGTTCCATCTCCACACGATACGTTTTTCCGTCGCTTACCACATTCGCCATACTGCCGCAGATTAATGGCATCGCGGGCGGCAAATGGCCGATATCCAGATCCATGAGAACCGGCACCTGATATGCGTACAGCATTTCACACACCGCCTGATAGCTGTCGATGCCAAACTCCTCCACGCCCATGCCCAGTCTCGGTCTGCCGATTAAAAACCCTTTACAGTATCTGAACCATCCCGCATGTTCCATCTGCCACATGGCACGGCGTATGCCCATCAGGTTCAGATCGCACGCCTCCAGAAACCAGACGATCCCATCCTCCTGATATTTTTCCGCAAATTCCGCCACCCTGTCATACTTCGTCCCCAGCAGATTAACCAGACAGTCCATACAGCCGCCCAAAAGCCGGCCTGAGAAACGGATTTCTCCATCTGTATCTGTGCCAGTCCGATTCTGTCCGGCACAAGACTCTGTCGCTTCCGAAACAACCGACTGCCCGTCTTCTGTCCCGTGCGCTACAGCTTTCACAGCCATCCCCCGCAGATTCTCCACATTCGTCCTGCCATCCGGCAGATAATATTTAATAACAGACGTTTCTGTCAAATTATATGGCTCATAAGGATGCTCTTCATCCTTCCGCGACTCACGCTCCCATTTATCATATCCGTGCATGGAAAGCTTCTTTCCCTGAAGCAGCAGCATCGCATCGTTTAATGACGGGTGTAATGGCTCCATCCCGAAGGCCGCCGCACACGGCCCGTATACAGACGCCACATCACACAGCATCGTCAGCAGAAACGTAAAGTTCGTATTGTCCGAGTACCCCAGATACCACTTCGGATCTGCCTCCTTAATCCGCTTAAAATCCACATAGTCCAGAATTTCGCACATCAGCTCACCGCCCCCGCATGAAATGAGACAGTCGTTATTTTTATCACAGTAATACGCTGTCAGCTCCTCTCCGCACTTCTTTGGCGCATTGCTGATTCCAACACCCTCCTCCACATAACAGTTCGGCCCAAGCGTTAAGCCAAATCCCTGCTCCTGCCAGCTCTTCTGAGCGTTCAAAAATCCGCTTTTGTACGGCTCTGTCGCACAGCCAAAAGAAGGCGCCACAAACCCGATTGTCCCGTTTTCCTGTAAAAATACCGGATATCTCATAGTCTCCTCCCATTCCATACTGATTTCGCTAAATTTAGATTTAGCATTTTGCAAAAGTGCCGACTTATCCACAGTTTTTTCGCTGATACGCCGATTCACAAACTCAATTCTGCTAAATCCTGTTTTAATTACAGACGTTTTGTGTCTCCTGGTCATTCTCCAGGCTTATTTCTATTTCCATTTTTGACTATTACAGTCATTTCCCCTTTTTCTTCTAAATGTACTTTCAAAGTACACTCTATGCTAACCATACCACACTTGCCCTGATCTTACCAGCCTGAACATAGGTGCCGGACTTTAAAACACATATGCATGACGACGCAAAAAGAACCCCGGCGTTTTCCTGATTTCTCTTCCAACGCCGGGTTCCGCTTTCTTCACTCTGTTTTTATAGCAAGCGTTATTATTTCTTCTCTCACCTGCTCCCTTTGGTTCTTCACTTTCTTCTGGCCGCCAGTATGCCGTCTTCCACGGTAATCAGAATCGTGTCCTTCGCATTTACCTGATCGGAGAGAATCAGCTTCGCAGACAATGTCTCCACATACTTCTGGATATATCGTTTCAGCGGCCTCGCGCCGTATACCGGATCGTAGGCGTTCTCCACCACGAATGTTTCCGCCTCCGGCGTGAGTTCGATAGACAACTCCCGATCCGCTAACCGCCTGTTGAGATCGTCCACAATCAAACGGATGATACCGCCGATGTTCTCCTTCGTCAGCGGCTTAAACAGGATCGTCTCATCCAGCCTGTTCAAAAACTCCGGCCGGAAATGGTTCCGCAGATCGCCCAGCACCAGTTTCTCCGCCTGTTCCGTGATCGCCCCCTGTGCGTCAATGCCGTCCAGCAGATACTCCGCGCCGATATTTGAAGTCATAATCAGAATCGTGTTCTTGAAATCCACCGTCCGTCCCTGGGAATCCGTGATCCGCCCGTCATCCAGCACTTGCAAAAGCACGTTGAACACATCGGGATGGGCCTTCTCAATCTCGTCGAAGAGCACCACGGAATAGGGCTTTCTTCTGACCGCCTCCGTCAACTGACCGCCCTCCTCATATCCCACATATCCGGGAGGCGCCC
>ERZ808037.289-NODE-289-length-53611-cov-11.350488_pt1 | contig 53611 bp, 47 predicted proteins | sample MGYA00380190_ERZ808037 | MGnify/ENA primary metagenome ERZ808037 (study PRJEB31490, sample SAMN06133399) | mouse gut metagenome | isolation source: J9 | host: mice | place: China: Chengdu | collected 2015-05 ... | reverse complement strand
CAACACTTTGCCGATGCGCCCTCTTTCCTGGCTTTCTCCAATCGACTTCCTTGTCCAATTTGTTTGACAATCCTACATTTCCTGTATTGTAGGAGCACGACAGCAGAGGAAGAAAAAGGCAGAAGGATGAGGCCGCATCGGTTAAAGTTGAGTTGTCACACACCAACTGAGCCAAGAGGGGGCCGCGTCCTTCACGAAAAAGAGCATAACACAGGACATGTCATACCGGCAATCCCTGATGAAGTACACGGAGAAATACGGCGTCAGCCGGGCCAGCCGGAAGTACAACAGGAACCGGTCTTATGGCGGGCCCGCTGGGATGGAAGCGCGGAATCCCCGGCCTGCCGAAGAAGGTTCTCGGAAGACCGGGCCGTTTTCATGCCGCTTTTCAGGCGCTGCCGTCTCGTCCGGTCAGCGCCTTTTCAATGTCGTCCAGGGAGTTGATGAAGGCGAGGACCGCCTTTACCTGGGCGTCGTTCATTTTTTCCAGCCGGGCCAGGGCCCTCCGGTGGAGCTCGGACGGCGGTTCTCCTCCGCCGGTCTGCCTGAACCTGGGTTCGCCGCCGTTCAGCACCCATTCGGCGCGGTATCCATATTTTTCCTCAATCAGCACCGCGATGGAGCGGGAGAGGCGTATCTCCGGCTTCTTCAGAAGAACGGAAATATAACTTTCGGTCACCCCGATTTCAGCCGCCAGGTCCTTCTGCTTCAATTTATTTTCCTGTAGGATCAGCCTGATCCGGTCGCACTGATTCATGGCCACACCTCCTGTTATTTTATAGAATAACAAGAAAACTTAAATAAGTCAAGTTCATCTCATTGACAACATAAATAATTTATGATAGTCTTAAATTGTTTAAGAGATGAAAGGGGGATTTCCTATGGAAGGGGCGGAGCGAGCCGCGGCAATCCGGAAAATCACCGAGCTGCCGCCGGAACAGGTGCTGAAGGTGCTGATTTTCATGGCGGGGCTGGAGGCGGGAGAGGCGATGAGGGACCCTGGGAACAGGAACGTACATCAGGGGCAGGCGGGGGAGCCGGAGGGCTGAGCCGGCATTCGTCTCCCAACGCTCCGAAGGGCTGCGGACATCTTCAAAAATGAGCTTTGGAAGCCTTGAGAGCCCTTGTCAAAACCGGCTGCTCATGCTACAATAGCTGGTATGTTTCAGTCCGGGCCTCTGCTCCGGACAGGGGACGCTCCATAACCTGCAAAGGAGACAGAATGTATGTCAGATTATATTCGCAGACTGCCGGTTTACCTGCTGCTGGATTGCTCCGGGTCCATGATGGGAGAGCCCATTGAGGCGGTGCGCCAAGGTGTGAAAGCGCTGCTGTCCGAGCTGAAGGGGGACCCCCAGGCGCTGGAAACGGCGTATCTCTCCGTCATCACCTTCGACAGCTCCGCCCGGCAGGTGATTCCCCTGACGGAGCTGATGCAGTTCCAGGAACCGGAGCTGAAGGCCAGCGGGGCCACCGCCCTGGGGGGCGCGCTGAACGTGCTGATGGAGTGCGTGAACAGCGAGGTCCGTAAGTCCAGCGAGACCCAGAAAGGGGACTGGAGGCCTCTGGTGTTTATCCTCACCGACGGAGCCCCCACGGATGTGGAGGCCTTCGGTCAGGCGGCCCAGGCGCTGAAGGGCATGAAGGCCGCCAACATTGTGGCCTGCGCCGCCGGGTCCCGGGCGGACACCACCTATCTCCGGCAGATTACGGAAAACGTGCTGATGATGAATACCCTCTCCGCCGGAGACATGGCCCGGTTTTTCGCCTGGGTCTCCGGGTCCATCAAAATGTCCTCCAAGAGCCTGGACGCCCGGCCCGGCGCGGCCATTGAGCTGCCGCCTCCGCCGGATGGCTTCGTGATTGTTCCGTAAAGGGAGGCGGATGATGGAGGAATATCAAGTGGGACCGGGCCGGGTATGGAAGCCCGAGACTGCCGGAGAGAGGGCATACCTGCCGGAGCCGTTGGAGCCGGAGCGCCTGCCCGCCCCGGCCGGGAGGGACGGGCCTGTCCCGGTCCGCCCCAGGGCGGAAACAGGCGGGCCTGAGCTGGAAACCGTCGTTTTGACCTCAGCTGAAGCGGAATCTAAAAAAGAGGAAGCCGAAACCGAGGAGGCTGTCCCGGCGGAAACCGGGCCAGAAAGCAAAAGCGCAGAGTCTGAAATAGAAGCCGCCGATTCGGCCTCAGCAGAAGCGAAATCTAAAAAAGCTGAAATAGAAACTGCCGTTTCGGTCCTGAGCGAAACGGAGCCCAAAAAAGAGGAAACTGTCCCGGTGGAAACCGGGCCAGAAAGCAAAAGCGCAGAATCTGAAATAGAAACTGCCGTTTCGGCCTCAGCCGAAACGGAAACTAAAAAAACCGGGACAGAAGCAAAAAAGCCGTTGAGCAATGAGGCGGTGACGGGACACACGGCGTCCCTGTGGAAGTATCTGCCGGTTCCGGCGGAGGAGCCGGAGCCGGCCCCCGAGAGCCTGCGGCTGTATCAGAAATACGGCGGCGGCGTGGTAACCGCCGCCCGGGTCCGGGGGAAGAAGCACAAGCACGAGGGCACCAACTGCGACGATTGGTATGAGGTGTCCGGCTTTCAGAATCTGCTGCTGGCGGCGGTGTCCGACGGGGCGGGCTCGAAAAGGTTCTCCCGCATCGGGGCCAGGGAATCCTGCCGGGCGGCGGCAGGCTGTCTCCGCCGGGAGCTGGAAGGCCTGTGGACCCCGGAACTGGCGGCGGACGCCGCCCTGGACATCTGTGAACCCCGCTGCATGGCGGCCTGTACCGTTCTGGCCGGGGCGGTGCAGCGGTCGGTGCTGAAGGCGCGGGAGGCCGTGGAGGCCGCTTTTTACACGCGGGTCAACGACCCGGCCTATGAGGCGGTTCTGGGCCGGCCTCTGGAGCTGCGGGACCTCTCCGCCACGCTGCTGGTAACGGTGGTCATTCCCTCCGGAGCGGGGGGACGGCTGGTGATTTCCTGCCAGGTGGGGGACGGCATGATTGCCCTGGTGGACCGAAAGGGGCCCTTCGAGGGGTCGGTGAGGCTGATGGGGACAGCGGACAGCGGGGAATTTTCCGGGGAGACGGAATTCCTGGTTTCCCCGAAGATGTCCTCTCTGGAGGCCCTGCAGAGCCGGACGAAGCTCTCCTGGAGCCGGTCCGACCTGCTTTTGATGATGACCGACGGCGTATCCGACGATTATTTCCCCCATGAAACAGAACTGCGGCGGCTGTATTTCGACCTGGTGGCCAACGGCATCCTGGAGGGAGAGAACCCGGGCGAGCTGACGGAGGAGCGTCTTCGGCTGTGCCGGAAGCTGCCCCAGCCCCTGAGTTACCCCTGGGTGAACGACCAGAGGGTCCAGGTGCCCCTGCACTATACCCGGCGCATCCTGGAAACCGCCGGACTGACCCGGGAGGACCTCTGGAGGGACGGCACCGCCCTGGCCGCGGCGCGGGCGGAGCTGGAAGAGCAGCTGGCCCTGCCGGACCCCGCCCGGCGTCTGGAACGCTGGCTGGACAACTATGTGGAACGGGGCTCCTTCGACGACAGGACCCTGGTGATTGCGGAGCTGACATAAAGGAGGAAGAAGCATGGGGACAATTGCGGAAGCGACGCTGGCGGACGGCCGGCGGCTTCCTTATGTCATAACGGAGGACCCGCCCCGGGGCGGTATGAAGTATACCTACTTTGCTCCGGACAAGTCCTATGTGGTCCAGTTTTTCAACAACCCGGCGGTGGCCGCCGACCCGGACACCCGCCGGCGGCTGGAGGCCATCATCGGCAAATACAACCCCACCCGCTCCGAGGCGGCGGGAGGCGCTCCCGGCAGCAGCGAGGCCATGGCGGCGTATTTCTCCACCAAATTCTGCTGGCCCACGGCCATCGTCCGGTCTCCGGAGTTCGGCATTGTCTGCCCGGCCTATCCCTCCAATTTCTTTTTCACCGAGGAGGCGTCCGCCCGGCTCCCCCTGAAGGGGAAGGACAAGCGGAGCAAGTGGTTTACCTCGGCCCGAAACCGGCAATATTTAGAACCGGAGGAGATTGGGGATTTCCAGGCGATGCTCCGGATGTCCATTACCCTGGCCCGGGCCGTCCGGAGGATGCACCAGGCAGGACTGGCCCACTCGGACCTCAGCTGCAACAATGTGCTGATTGACCCCAAAAGCGGCGGCTGCGTGGTCATTGACATTGACTCCCTGGTGGTGCCGGGGCTGTTCCCGCCGGAGGTGGTGGGCACCCACGGCTACATCGCCCCGGAGGTGCTGGAGACCCTGGACCTGCCCACCGGCGACCCGGGCCGGAAGCTGCCCAGCTCCTACACGGATCTCCACGCCCTGGCGGTGCTGCTGTATGAGTATTTACTGATGCGCCATCCTCTGGAGGGGCCGAAAATCTACTCCGCCAGCTCCCCGGAGGAGGACGACTATCTGGGCTTCGGCCCCAGGGCCACCTTTATCGAGGACCCCCATGACACCAGCAACCGGCCTCCGGACCTGTATCTGACCATCCGGGACCTGGGCCCCATTCTGGCGGACCTGTTTCTCCGGGCCTTTGTGGACGGGCTCCATCATCCCAACGCCCGGCCCACCGCCCTGGAGTGGGAAAAGGGCCTGGTGAAGACCTGGGACCTGCTCCACCCCTGCGAGAACCCGGACTGCGCCGCCCGGTGGTTCATCCTCCACGACCCGAAGCGCCCGGTGTGCCCCTTCTGCGGCACCCGGGTGAATAAGGAGAACATCCTGCGGCTGCGGCTGAAAAGCCCCCTCCGGGGCCGGACGGGCCAGTGGATGCCGGCGGGGGAGGTGGACGTGTACCACAACATGCCCCTGTTCAGGTGGCACGTCCAGGCCGACGCGTTTCCCGACGAGAAGGCGGACCGGGATTTACAGGCGTACATCTGTAAATACCAGGGCCGCTGGCTGCTGGTAAACCACCGGATTCAGGGCATGACCTCTCCCGGCGGGAATCTGGTGCCTGCGGGACAGGCGGTGCTGCTGCGCCCCGGCGCGGTATTCCGGGCCTCCGGCGGCGAACGGGGCTATCTGGTTGAGGTGTCGGCCCCTGGCTGAGGCGCCGAAGATTCATAATTTATTAACAAAAAATTTCGCCGGTGCATTAAAATGGGAACCAGCGTACTCTGTCTGCCGGTCAGCGGCAGAATCGGAGAAGCGATGTAAAGGCCGCCGGATGAACGAGACGGCGGACCGAAGGAAAGGAAGAAACAAATGATGCAAAAGCGCGGGTTGACGGACGAACAGGTGCGCGCGTCCCGGGAACAATACGGGGACAACCGTTTGACGGAGCAGGCCTCCGAGAGCTTTTGGGACAAGCTGAAGGGCAACTTCGGCGACCCCATGATTAAGATTCTCTGCGTTGCCCTGGCCATCAATGTGGTGTTCGCAATTCTGGGTCAGGTGGCCTGGTATGAGTCGGTGGGCATCGCCCTGGCGGTGATTCTGGCCACATTTGTGTCCACCCTGTCGGAGTACAAGAACGAGAGCGCCTTCCAGAAGCTCCAGGAAGAGGCCTCTCAGATTATGTGCAAGGTCTACCGGAACAACGAGGTGACGGAGGCCGCCATCACGGATATTGTGGTGGGGGACTGGGTGCTGCTCCAGTCCGGCGACAAAATCCCCGCCGACGGCGTGCTGGCGGAGGGGACCATTCAGGTGGACCAGTCCGTTCTCAACGGCGAGGCCAAGGAGGCCGCCAAGCGGGTGCGCCCCGAGGGAGAGAAGGACGAGGAGACCGCCATGGACTTCCTGAACCCCTATAAGGTGTTCCGGGGCTCCGTGGTCTGTTCCGGCAACGCGGTGATGGAGGTCACCACCGTGGGCGACAAGTCCGTTTACGGCCAGATTGCCAGTGAGCTCCAGTCTGACGACGACCGGGACACCCCCCTGAAGGTGAAGCTGGCCAAGCTGGCGGACCAGATCAGCAAATTCGGCTATATCGGCGGCCTGGCCATTGCCATAGCCTTCCTGTTCCAGCGGATTGTGATTCATAACGGCTTTGACATGGGTCTGATTGCGGCCTACTGCTCCAATTGGATGACCCTGGTCAACGACGTCGTGGAGGCGGTGATGCTGGCGGTCATCATCATCGTCATGGCGGTGCCTGAGGGACTGCCCCTGATGATTGCCATCGTGTCCGCTCAGAACATGGGCAAAATGCTCAAGGACAACGTGCTGGTGCGGAAGGTCTCCGGCATTGAAACGGCCGGCAGCCTGAATATTCTGTTCAGCGACAAAACCGGCACCATCACCAAGGGACTGCTGGAGGCCGTGATTTTCGTGGACGGCGGCGGCGGGGAGTACCGGACCCGGAGCGAAATGCCGGAGGAGCTGGGGAATCTGGCCTCTCTCAGCATGCGCTGCAACACCGGCGCCGTTCTCAGCGGCGAGGGCAAAAGCGCCCACCCTGTGGGCGGCAACGCCACCGAGCGGGCCCTGCTCAGCTTCGCGGCGGGAGCGCCCTGGACGGCCCAGGTCCGCGTCGCCGGCAGCATCCCCTTTAACAGTCAGAATAAATACTCCGCCGCCCGGGTGGAGGGGGAGGGCGCGGCCCTGACCCTGATTAAGGGCGCGCCGGAGAAGATTCTCAGCCGCTGCACCCAGTACTATGACGCCGCCGGACAGCGCCGGCCCTTCCAGAGCGCCGGCGTGGAGAAGAAGATTGACGAGCTGGCAAGCCGGGCCATCCGGGTTCTGGCTCTGGCGGTGTGCGACAGCGATATTGAAGGGGACGCCCTGCCCGAAGGCGACTGGACCCTGGTGGGCGTGGTGGGCATCCGGGACGAGGTGCGTCCCGAGTCCGTGGACGCCATTGCCCAGGTGCGCCGGGCCGGCGTTCAGGTGGTCATGATTACCGGCGACCGGAAGGACACCGCCATGGCCATCGCCAGGGAGGCGGGCCTGCTGGAGAGGGATGACGATCTGGTGCTTACCTCCGACGAGCTGGCCCAGCTCAGCGATGAGGAGCTGAAGAGCCGCCTGGCTAAAATCCGGGTGGTGGCCCGGGCTCTGCCCAGCGACAAGAGCCGCTTCGTCCGGGTGGCCCAGGAGCTGAACCTGGTGGTGGGCATGACAGGCGACGGCGTCAACGACTCCCCGGCCCTGAAAAAGGCCGACGTGGGCTTTGCCATGGGCGGCGGCACCGAGGTTGCCAAGGAGGCCAGCGAGATCGTCATTCTGGACGATAATTTCAGCTCCATCCAAAAGGCCATTCTCTATGGCCGGACCATTTTCAACAGCATCCGCAAGTTCATCATCTTCCAGCTGACCATCAATGTGGCGGCGGTTCTGGTGAGCTTTGTCTGCCCGCTGCTGGGCATTGAAAATCCCCTGTCCATCACTCAGATCCTCTGGGTCAACCTGGTGATGGATACCCTGGCGGCCCTGGCCTTCGGCGGGGAGCCCGCCCTGCGGCGCTATATGGAGGAGAAGCCCAAGCGCCGGGACGAGGCCATTGTCAGCCGGTATATGTGGTCCTCCATCCTCATCGGCGCGGGCTGGACCTTTGCCCTGAGCATGGTGTTCATCCTCACGCCCTTCGCCCAGCACTTCTTCCGTCCGGACCCCTCGGCGCTGTTTGCCACCGCCAATGAATATCTGCTGACGGGCTATTTCGCCTTCTTCATCTTCATCGCGGTGTTCAACGCCTTCAATGCCCGGACGGAGCAGAGGAACCTGTTTGACAACATCGGCGGCAATCCCGGCTTCCTGCGGGTCATGGGCAGCATCGCCGCGGTGCAGGTGCTGATGACCTATTTCGGCGGCGTGATTTTCCGCTGCTTCGGCCTGACGGTGAAGGAGTGGGTTTTCGTGCTGGTGATGGCCTTTACCATCATCCCGGTGGACCTCATCCGCAAGAGCATCGTCAGAAAAGACAGTTGATCCGGCGGCGCGGCCGCCTGAAAACAATGATACAATCAGGAGGAAATCATCATGGCAGTTAATTTGACAAAGGGGCAGAAAGTAGATTTGACCAAGGGCAATCCCGGTCTTTCCAAGCTTCTGATTGGTCTGGGCTGGGACGTCAACAAATATGACGGCGGCTCCGCTTTTGACCTGGACGCGGCGGCGTTCCTGCTGAACGGCGCGGGGAAGGTTACCGGCGACGCGGATTTCGTGTTCTACGGCAATCTCAAGCACAGCTCCGGCGGCGTGGAGCACCTGGGGGACAACCTCACCGGCGAGGGCGAGGGGGACGACGAGCAGATCAAGGTCAACCTGAGCGCCGTGCCCCCCTCCGTTGAAAAGATTGATTTCACCGTGACCATCTACGAGGCGGAGGAGCGCCGTCAGAACTTCGGCCAGGTCTCCAACGCCTTCATCCGGGTGGTGGACGAGTCCACCGGCACGGAGCTGATCCGCTACGACCTGGGAGAGGACTTCTCCATTGAGACCGCCGTGGTGGTGGGCGAGCTGTACCGCCATAACGGCGAGTGGAAGTTCAACGCCGTCGGCAGCGGCTTCCAGGGGGGCCTGGAGGCCCTCTGCAAAAACTACGGCGTCAACGTCTGAGCCTGTTTTGAAGCCAGCAGACAGGCCGGCGTCAGGCAAAATTTAAACAACAGAAACAGAACTTAGGAGGAAATCATCATGGCTGTTGAACTGAAAAAGGGCCAAAAGGTCAATCTGCAAAAGAAGGGCGCTTCTCTGGGCGAGGTGCTGATCAATCTGAACTGGAGCCAGCCCAAGAAACGGGGCCTCTTCTTCAACCGCACCCAGGCCATCGACCTGGATCTGGGCTGCCTCTTCGAGCTGGAAGGCGGCTATAAGGGCTGTGTCCAGGCTCTGGGCAACGCCTTCGGCAGCCTCCAGCAGCCCCCCTTCATCGCCCTGGACGGCGACGACCGCAGCGGCGCCAACGCCGCCGGAGAGAACCTGCGGATTAACGGCGACCAAATCGCCCTGATTAAGCGGGTGCTGGTGTACACCTTCATCTATGAGGGCGTGGCCAACTGGCAGCAGGCCGACGGCGTGGTTACGGTGAAGTGCCCCGGCAGCGAGGACGTCATCGTCCGCATGGACGAATACGGCTCCAAGCTGGGCATGTGCGCCATTGCCCTGCTGGAGAACCAGAACAACGAGACCTTCAGCGTGCAGAAGGTGGTCCAGTTCTTCCAGAGCCATCCGGATATGGACCGGGCCTTTAACTGGGGCCTGAACTGGAAGCCGGGCCGGAAGTAAGCCGGTGGAGTACAAAATTTTATATCAGGACGCCTTCCCCGTAATCGAATGCCGTCTGCAAAAGGGGGAGTCCGTCAAGGCCGAGTCCGACGCCATGGTGGCCATGTCCGCCACCCTGGATGTCAGCGGCAGCATGGAGCGCGGCCTGCTGGGGGGCCTGGCCCGGCGGATGCTGACAGGGGAGAGCTTTTTCTTCCAGCGGCTCACCGCCGCCCGGGGGCCGGGCTATGCCCTGCTGGGCCACCCCATTCCCGGCGGCATCCTGGATGTGAATCTGGACGGGTCCTATGGCCTGAAGGTTCAGAAGGGCGGCTTCCTGGCCGCCGAGGAGAGCGTTCAGATTGACACTGCCGTTCAGAATCTGGCTCAGGGCTTCTTCTCCAAAGAGGGCTTTTTTGTGCTGAACGTCCACGGAACGGGAACGGTATTCCTCAGCAGCTACGGCGCCATTCACGCCATCAACCTGGAACCCAATGAGGAGGTTGTCATTGACAACGGGCATCTGGTGGCCTGGCCGGACTATATGAACTACACCATTGAAAAGGCCTCCAGCGGCTGGTTTTCCAGCATAGCTTCCGGGGAATGCCTGGTGTGCCGCTTCCGGGGACCCGGGGTGGTGCTGATTCAGACCCGGAACCCCGGCAGCTTCGCCGGGTGGATTCGGAGCATGGTGCCCTCGGGGAGCTGAGGACGCCAGACAGGAAGGGAGAGAGCGATTATGTCTGTCAATCTGCAAAAGGGCCAGAAGGTGGAGCTGCGCAAAAGCGACGGCGGCAGCCTGCGCCGGGTGATGGTGGGCCTGGGCTGGGACGAGGTCAAGCAGACCCGGGGCTTCTTTGCCCCCAAGCCCCAGGACATCGACTGCGATGCCTCCGCCTTTTTGTGCATGGGCGGCCGTCTGACCAGCAATCAGGACGTGGTCTATTTCGGAAACCTCCGCCACGGCAGCGGCGCGGTGGCCCACATGGGCGACAACCTCACCGGCGCGGGAGAGGGAGACGACGAGCAGATCCTGGTGGATCTCTCCGTCCTGCCCGGTCAGTATGACAAGATTGTCTTCGTGGTGAATATCTACCAGGCCGCCCAGCGGCGGCAGCACTTCGGCATGATTCAGAATGCCTTTATCCGCATCTGCGACGCCGAGACCAATCAGGAGCTGTGCAGGTATAACCTCTCGGAAAACTACGACGGAATGACCGCCATGATTTTCGGTGAATTGTATCTCTATAAGGGGCAGTGGAAGTTCAACGCCATTGGACAGCCCACCCGGGACAACAGCATCAGCGAGCTGGCGGACAAGATGCGCTGACGGAGTGACGGCAGGCAGGCAAAAAACCCGCCGGGGTGCTTCGGCGGGTTCGTGCCCGCAGGCCGGATCAGATTACAACAGATACAGGAAAAGGAGGAAAATCCCATGGCAGTGAATTTGGCAAAAGGCCAGCGGGTCAGCCTGGACAAGGGCATGACCATGGCTCTGGTGGGCCTGGGCTGGGACACCAATACCTACGACGGCGGCTATGACTTCGACCTGGACGCCTCCGCCTTCATGCTGGGGGCCGACGGCAAGGTCCGCAAGGATGAGGATTTCATTTTCTACGGCAATCTGAAAAGCCAGGACGGTTCCGTCCGCCACACCGGTGACAACCTCACCGGCGAGGGAGACGGGGACGACGAGGTTCTGATTATTGACTTCGCCAAGGTCCCGGCGGATATCCAGAAAATTGCCATTACCGTCACCATCTATGATGCACAGGTTCGCCGGCAGAATTTCGGTCAGGTGTCCAACGCCTATGTCCGTGTGGCCCGTATGGCCGGCCCCGAGGACATGGTGGGCTCCGAGGTGCTGAAGTTCGACCTGATGGAGGAGTTCTCCATCGAAACGGCTCTGGTGGTCTGCGAGATTTACCGCCACAACGGCGACTGGAAGTTCAACGCTGTGGGCGCGGGGTATCAGGGAGGCCTGGAGGCCCTCTGCCGCAGCTATGGCGTAAACGTGTAAAAAACGGAATATCACCTGTGGGAGCGGGGGAAATCTTTCCCTCGCTCCCTGTATGTGTGAGGGAGGCGATGGGATGAACAGGCTTCAGGAGGCGTTCGCGGAAAACGGCGGGCCGGTGTTTACGCTGACCCCCGGAGAGTATGAGGGCCCTCTGCGGGTGGACCGGTCCTGCACGCTCGACGGCTGCGGGGCCACCCTCTGGGCCGACAGGGGGCCGGTTCTGGTGATTGAAGCGGCGGGCGTGACGGTGAAGAACCTCCGGGTGGAGGTTACGGGGACGGAGACCGGCAGCCGGGGAACCGCCCTTCTGCTCCGGCATCCCGACACGGTGCTGGAACAGGTGGAGGTCCGGGGGGATGTGACGGGTCTGCCCGGGGAGTCCCCTCACTGGGACCTGCCGCCGCTGCTGTCTCTGGGGGATTTTGCCGCGGAGACGGAAAACAGCTTTTCCCTGACCCTGACGGCTCCGGCGGAAGCGGAGCTGCTCTGCGGTCTGGGCGGCGTAAGCCTCAGGCCTGCCCGGCTGGCGGCGGGGACGCGGACGGTGCTGCTTCAGGTGGACGCTCTCCGGGACCGGACGGTTCTCTATGGGGATCTCTTTGTCAAAACCCGGGTGCTCCGGCGCATCTGCGTCACCGGACGGGCCATGAAGGACGCGCCCCGGCGGCGGGAGACGGCGCCTGCCCCGGCGGAGGCGGAGGGTCCCGTGCCCGTTCCGGCGGAGCTGATTGCTCCGGCGTCGGAGGGGGAGCGCGTCCCTTATGTGAAGCGGGGCCAGCGGGTCCCCTTCCAGGAGCGGGGGCAAAAGCTACTGAAAGCCGCCCTGGAGTTCCAGAGCCTCCGCCAGCCCCTGGAGCTGGACGCCTATGTGTTCCTCTTACAGGGAAACGGCAGGGTCCGGGGAGACGCGGACTTTGTGTTCTTCGGCAATCCGGTCTCGCCCGACGGAGCGGTGCGGCTGGCGGAGGGCGGGCGTGTCTCCCTGGTTCTGGCGGAGCTGGAGAAGCTGGACCCCGCGGTGGAGCGGCTGGCCATCTGCTATTCCATCTATGAGGGCGGCGAGGGGGCCTCCCCTACCTTTGCCCAGGTACAGGAGCCCCTTCTGCGCATTTTCGCCGGGGAAGAGGAGGTTTTCCGCCTGAAGCTGGAGAACCTCCGGGTGGAAAAGACCCTGGTAGCAGTGGAGGTCTACCGCTATAAGGGGCAGTGGAAGCTGAATTTTGTGGGAGCAGGCTACCGGGACGGCCTGCGCCGCCTCTGTGAGAGCTACGGCGTCGAGGTGGAATAAGTACATTGCCCGCAGGGCAGGGAAATAAAGGAGCAAACGACATGTGGAAGGTGGATGAGCTGCTGCCGTACCGGCTGGGAGGGCTGCTGTATACCCCCGCGCTGAACACCGGCATTGTGAAGAAGATTCGGGACCGGGCCTATCCCGCGCTGACCGCGCTGGCCTTTTGCCTGGAGGATTCCATTCAGGATGCCGCTCTACCCCAGGCGGAACAGGCGCTGGCGGAGAGCCTGACGGCCCTGGCGGGGGCGCCGTCCCGGCCTCTGCTGTTCGTCCGGGTCCGGACGCCCCGGCATCTGGAGCGGGTGCACCGCCTTTTGGGGGACCGGGAGGACATTTTGACGGGCTATATCCTGCCGAAGTTCGACCTGTCCAACGGGGAGGAATATGTCCGGTTGGTCAAGGCCTTCAACGAGGGACGGAGCACGCCCCTCTACATGATGCCCACGCTGGAGAGCGGCATGATTGCCGAGCCGGGAAGCCGCACATCCATGCTGCTGCGGGTGAAACGGATTCTGGACAGCCTGCGGGGCTGTGTGCTGAATGTACGGGTGGGGGGCAACGACTTCTGTAATCTCTACGGTCTTCGCCGCTCCGTCCATCAGAGCATCTATGATATCGGCGTCATCCGGGACATTTTGATGGACATTCTCCAGGTATTTTCGGCGGATTATGTGGTTTCCGGCCCGGTGTGGGAGTACTTCGGCACGGACCCCCGGGGCCCCTGGGCAGAGGGTCTCCGGGCGGAGCTGGCTTTGGACCGGCTCAACGGCTTCGTGGGCAAGACCGCCGTCCATCCCGTGCAGCTGCCGGTCATCTGCCAGGAGCTGCGGGTCAGCCGGGAGGACTACGAGGACGCCCGGCAGATTCTGGGCTGGTCCGGCGAGGGCCTGGGTGTGGCGAGAAGCGCCAAGGGCAGCCGGATGAACGAGGTCAAATGCCACACAAAATGGGCGGAGCGCATCTGCAAGCTGGCGGAGGTCTACGGCGTCCGGGAGGAGGGAGAGGCATGAGCGGTTACACGGCGGCGGAGACTCTCTGCCTTGCCAAACGGGCCCACAATACCAAGCGGACCTATCTGCTGGTGAACCCCCTCCAGGCCAAGCACCTGCCTGTGAGTCCCACCAGGGCCCTGGAAATGATGTGGGTCCTGGGAAACACCCTGGCGGCGGAGTTTCCGGATACGAAGCTGGTGATTGGCTTTGCCGAAACCGCCACAGCCATCGGGGCCATGGCGGCCTCCTGCTTTGACGATGACTGCGTCTATATCCACACCACCCGGGAGCCCCTGCGGCCGGGGTGTTTTCTGGAGTTCCGGGAGGAGCACAGCCACGCTGTGGAACAGACCCTGTACTGCGGCGAGCTGGAGGCCTGGGCGGAGAAGACGTCCACAGTGATTTTTATTGACGATGAGATTTCCACCGGCAAAACCATTCTCAATATGGTGGAGCAGCTGAAGGCCCGTTTCCCCCGTCTGGGGGAAAAACGGCTGGTGGCGGCCTCCATTATGAACCGGGTGACGGAGGCGGACGAGGCCCGTCTCGCCGCCGCCGGGGTGGTCTGCCGCTGTCTGGTGAAGCTGCCCCAGACGGACTATACCCAGGCGGTGGAGCGCTTCCCTATCACCGACGCCCCGGAACCCCCGGAGCCGCCGGAGCTCCCCCGGTGGCGGCGGCTTCCCATGGTCCTCTGCAAGCCCCGGGAAGGCGTGCTGGCCTTCGACTATCTGGAGGTCTGCCGCCGCCGGGCAGAAAGCCTGCTCCCTGAGCTCCGTGAGCAGCTGGACACCGGCGGGAAAATCCTGGTGCTGGGGACGGAGGAATGTATGCTGCCGGCTCTGGTGCTGGGGGCGGTGCTGGAGCATCAGGGAGGCTTTTCCGATGTCCGCTGCCACGCCACCACCCGCAGTCCCATCGGCGTCTGCGATCAGCCGGATTACCCTGTACGGGAGGGCTGGAGGCTCCGGAGCTTTTACGACCCGGAGCGCGTCACATACCTGTATAATCTGGAGCGGTACGATGCCGTGATCGTGGTGACCGACAAGGCCGGAGAGGCGGGACTGCAATCTCTGGCGGCGGCGCTGGAGGTTCACGGCTGCGGCAGATACTTTTTGGCGGGAGGTGGCGCGTGATGCTTGGAACCTACCGCCGGAAGGATGTGACCATCCTCCTGAAGGACATCACCGGCCTGGTGGAGCCCATGGGGACGAAGGAGCGGGAGGCCCGGATTCAGAGCGGCGTCCACTATTCGGAGATGCTGCCCCTGGAGTATGAGCCCTCGCCCGCCTATCTGGCGGCCTTCTGGGACGCCCTGGAGCGCTATGCGGACATCACAGCCCAGGCGGCGGCCTCGGCGGCGCGGCAAATTTGGGAGAGAAAGGGCCCCGGTGTGGTGCTGGTGTCCCTGGCCCGGGCGGGGACCTCCATCGGCGTGCTGCTGAAGCGCTGCTTCCAAAAATACTATGGCGCGGACGTGCCCCACTATACCATTTCCATCATCCGGGGCCGGGGCATCGACCGGGCCGCCATGGATTATATTCTGGCCCGGCACCCGGCGGAGACCCTCCAGTTTGTAGACGGCTGGACCGGCAAGGGGGCTATCCGGCGGGAGCTGGACGCCGCCATGACGGACTATCCCGGTGTGGACCCCGGTTTGGCGGTGCTGTCGGACCCCGCCCGCGCCGCGGCGGTCAGCGGCACCCGGGAGGACTTTTTGATTGCCAGCTCCTGCCTGAATTCCACGGTTTCCGGCCTGCTGAGCCGGACCTTTTACCGGCCGGATATCATCCGCCCCGGGGATTTCCACGGCGCGGCCTTCTACAGCCGGCTCCGGGACCGGGACCTGACCTATGCCTTCATCGACGCCGTGGCCGCCCGCTTCCCGGAGGAGGTCCCCGGAACCGAGCATTCCGCCGGGGGCCGCGCCGGTCTGGAGGAGGTCCGGGAGATTGCGGCCCGGTTTGGCATCCGGGATGTCAACCTGGTGAAGCCCGGCATCGGTGAGGCCACCCGGGTGCTGCTCCGCCGCGTGCCCTGGAAGGTGCTGGCGGGGAGTCTGGAGGATGAGGCTCATCTGGGCCACCTCTACCAGCTGGCCCGGGAAAAGGGGGTGGAGGTGGTTCTCTATCCTCTCCGGAATTACAGGGCTGTCGGCCTGATCCGGGATCTGGCGGATACCTAGGGCCTGCTCATATAATCCCACGCACACGTCTTTTCGGCAAATTTTGTCGCCTGCTTCGTTAAAAATTTTTGCCGTACGCCAGTACGCCTGCAAATGTTTGCCTCGCATCCGGCATTTGCTCGAAAATCCGCACATGTGGTTTATGTGAACAGGCCCTGGGGTGCCGCTGTGGAGGAGGCCATGATATGAGACAAGTGCTGTTTGCCAGCGACCTGGACAATACGCTGCTGTTTTCCCACCGCCATGCCCGCCCCGGCGACGTCTGCGTGGAGCGGCTGGAGGGACGGGAACAGGGCTTCATGACGCCCCGGGTCTGGGAGGCCCTGGGCCGCTTGCCGGAGGGGGTCCGGCTTCTGCCGGTGACCACTCGCTCCATGGAGCAGTACCGCCGCATCCGCTGGCCCGGCGGGCCGGAGTACGCCGTCACCACCAACGGCGGAATTCTTCTGGGACCGGAGGGGCCGGACCCGGCGTGGCTGGCGGCGTCCCGGGCCCTGGCGGAGCCCTGGCAGGAGGAGCTGGCCCGTATGTACGCCTGGCTGCCGGAACGGCCTTGGTGCCTCCGGCGGAAGATGGTGGACGGGCTGTATCTCTTCGCCGTCTGTCCCGAGGGGACGGATATGGAGGCCGCGGCGGCGGAGTGCCGCCGGCTGACGGCGGAGCCCTCGGGCCGGAAGCTCTATCTGCTGCCGCCGGGTCTGGACAAGGGGGCCGCGGTGGAAAAGGCCTGCGGCTTTTTTGACGCGGACGTGCTGATCTGCGCCGGGGACAGCGCCCTGGATTTGCCCATGCTCCGCCTGGCGGACCTGGCCCTTGTGCCGGACAGGGAACTGGCGGGGCGGCTGGCGGCGCTGTCCTGCGCCCCGGCGGGGCAGCGGGAGATTCGGGTCTGTCCCCAGGGCGTCCGTTTTTCGGAATTTGTTTTGACGCAGGTGCTGAAGGCGGCGGAAGGCCTTTTGAAACATTCAGAATATACCAGGCATGGCGCGGACGGCGGCGGGGGAAACTGAGGGTGGCTTTTTTGAAATTCTGTCGGAGATTTCCGAAATTTACTTGACAAGACCCGTCGGAACCAGTATAATAAGTTCGTTGAAGCCATAGAGTATGGCCCTTAAAGTATCCTGGAATCAGCCGGATACCTCGGAGGGAGGGAAATATAGATGTCTGAGATCCATGTGAAGGAAAACGAATCCATCGACAGCGCGCTCAAGCGTTTCAAGCGTAGCTGTGCGAAGGCTGGCGTTCTGGCCGAGGTTCGGAAGAGAGAGCATTATGAGAGTCCCAGCGTGAAGCGGCGCAAGAAGTCCGAAGCCGCCCGCAAGAACAAGAAGCGTTTCTACTAATTAGCCATAAAAAAGCACCGTGCCGCCCGGCACGGTGCTTTTTTATTTCTTTACGTCGGCCTGGGGCCGATATAGTCAGCACAGTTGAAAACCGGCAGATACCGATTTTCAAGCAGCGGCAAAACTGCTGACGGCTAAATCCCCTGTGCCGGCTATGATGTTCACCGCACTGGTTGAAAAGAAGTAAATGCTTCTTTTCAACTGCGGTGACTATAGTAAATAAACCTGAAAAACATCCGGTTGCTTTTCACCGGCGGTTTCCGCCGGAACTGCTGAATGCGGCCGGTTTCTTTGACTTCACAGTTCAGTATCGTGAATAAAGTTGAAAACGTGCAAATGGCACGTTTTCAACTTTACTGACTATATGGAGCGCGTCATCCCTGGCTGAGATGGATGACGCAGTCCTTCAGATTGTAGAAGGGCTCTGCCGCCGTGGGCTGAAGGCCCTCCAGCACGCCGGCCTGGGCCAGGACGGAGGAGGATTTGAAGCACAGGGGCAGAATGGGCGCCTGGCTTTGCAGATGGGCGCAGAGGGTCCGGGCGGCGGCGGTCCGGTCCTCGGCGGCGGCCAGGGCGGCTATGAGCTGACCGGTCTGCGGGTTGGACCAGCCGCCATAGTTCAGCGCGCCTCCGGGAGAGAGGAGCTGGGAGAGGTTCCAGTCGGCGCTGAGGCGGACCTCGCCATAGTACAGGTCGAAGTCCCCGGCGGCCAGTGCAGCCATGTATTCCTCCCAGGGAAGGACCTGCATCTCCGTCGGCAGGCCGGCCCTGGTGAAGGATTCCGCCAGACTGGCGGCGATGGAGCGCTTGAAGCTGTTTTCCTGGTTCACCAGCAGAATCAAAGGCCGCTCCGGCACATAGCCGCTGTCCGCCAGGGCGGCGGAAAAGGTCTCTGGAGAATAGGCGCTTTCCAAATCGGCGGGATACAGGGGCGACGCCGGAGAGATGGGGAACTGGGCGGCGCTGCCGTGGCCGGAGAGGAAGGCGCTGACCAGATAGGGGCGGTTCAGCCCCGCCCACAGACAGCGGCGGAGCGCCGTGCTGTTCAGGGGCTCCCGCTGGACATTGCAGCCCAGATACTGCATGACCGTGGTGCCGGCGTCCAAACAGACCACGCTGCCGGTGGTGCTGATGGGGGCGGCTCCGGTGAGGTCGGCGGTGATCACCTGCACGTCATGGGAGGAAAAACGGTAGAGCATCGCATCCTGATTGGCGGCCTCCACCAGGGGAATCCGGTCCGCCGGCTGGCCGTCTCCCTGCCACCAGGACTGATTTGCCACCAGAAGGGCTCCGGCCTCCTCGTAAAGATAGGGTCCGGTGCCGGTGGGGGCGGTCTGGTTCTGGGTGCCGGATTTGACAATGGGGATGTCCAGCAGGGCGGGAAAGCCGCTGTTGGGCGTATGGAGGGTGATGGTGACGGTGTCCTGAGAGGCGCTGATGGAGGCGATGCCGGACAGGCGGCTTCCGTAGCGCTCCGACTGCCGGGCCCGCTCCAGGGTGGCTTTGACGTCGGCCCCGGTGAGGGGAGACCCGTCGGAGAAGAGCACGCCGCTCCGGAGGGTGAAGACATAGCGCCGGGCCTCGTCGTCCCGGGTGTAGCCGGTGCAGAGACAGGACTGGGGCGTGAATGAGGCGTCCAGCCGGAACAGGCCCTCATACAGCAGGGAGGAAATCATCTGCTGCATCCCGTCGGCACAGGTTACCGGGTCCAGAGAGCGGCCCGGCAGATAAGGCAGGGAGAACCGCTCCGGCAGAATGGCTGTTCGCTCCGGGAGGGCTTCCCCCGGCTCCTCCTGGGGAGGAGGCGGCACAGCCCCGCCGCCGTCCTCCTGCCAGCAGCCGGCAAGAGAGAAAAGCAGCGCCAGCGCCAGCGGCAGCGTCAGGAGCTTTGGAAGTTTCTTCATGGAAAAGACCTTTCATTCAGGGAGGGTTGGGGAAACAGCGGACAGGAGGATGGCTCCGGACGCCTTTTGCTGTGAGGAAAACGGGTTCAATCCAATGATATGATTTCCGAATCAAAGGGCTATGAATCCGGGCTCCGCCCTCACGGCCTGCATTGAATGGCGGCGCACTGAACGCCCCGGGCCTCTCCCATTTTCCTGTGGGACCAGAAGAGGTCCGGTTGGCAGGCGGTGCAGAGGCCGGCGGACGCGATGTGCTCCGGCAGGACGCCTGCCCGGAGCAGCCACCGCCGGTTCAGCCCCTCCAGGTCCACGTGCCATTTGGGGCCCCGCTTCTCCAGACAGGGCTCCGCCTCCCGGCCCAGGGCGGCGGTCATGGCCTCCGGCACGTCGCCGTCGGTCTCAAAGCAGCATGAACCAATGCAGGGGCCCAGAGCGGCCCGGAGGTTTTGGGGCTCCGCGCCGTAGAGACGGCCCAGCTCCCGGACGGTTTTTTCGACAATGCCCCCGGCGCAGCCCCGCCAGCCGGCGTGAGCGGCTCCCACGGCCCCGGTGACAGGGTCGTGGAGCAGCACGGTGCCGCAGTCGGCGGAGAAGACGAACAGGGTCAGCCCCGGCACGTCCGTGACCAGCGCGTCGGCGCTGTCATAGTCCCGGTCCCGGAAGAGACCCTTCCCGGCGTCGGCTTCGGCGCAGGGCCGGACCACGGTCTCGTGGACCTGCCGGGAGAGAACCGTCCGCTCCGGCTCCACGCCGATGGCGGCGCAGAAGCGGCGGTAATTCTCCAGCATGGCGTCCCGCCCGTCCCCCATGCCGGGGCGGAGATTCAGGCTGTCCCAGGGGGCGGGAGAGACGCCGCCCAGGCGGGTGGAAAAGCCGTGGCGGACGCCCGCAAGATTCGGGGCGGTGAGCCAGATAAGGCCGTTAAATTCGTTGAAGGTCAAAGGCATAGACCGCTCCTTTCAGGGGGTGTGTTCCTCATTTACGGGATTATGTTTGACAACCGTATGAGCCGTGTAACCATTCCAGACATACAGACAGCCGGAGAGTATTATGGGAATTCCTGCAAGCAGAAATAGGGGGAAACGAAGACGGCGATGCCCGACAACAGAAGACCGCAGACGAAAATCATTTGCTTGCTGTCTTGCAGCAGGGCCAGGATGCCGTCATTCATTTGCTCCATATTCACTTGCTCCGTTCCATTCCCAGATAATCCAATATCCAGCAATCTATATCCACATCGCCTTGCACAAACGTCCCCTCATGTTCGTCGTGCTCAAATCTGGCGCAATCAGTGATAACCGGGGGAATCCGGTTCGCCTTCCGGTCAAGGACGACGCTGTAATCATCGTCAATCCAGAAGCCCGGGCTTCCAGAATCGGGAAAACGATAACAAAGGTATCCGTTCAGCTTGGAATCCAAAGGCCAAATACAGTAAGCCTCCACGATCTGTGCTCCCAGGTCGTCCATATCGTCCACAAGATCGAAGAAAAGGGTGTTATCTTCCATCCTTTCAATATCACAGGGGCTGAGGCTGTTTGCGCGCAGAAGCACCTGGTCGGTGTCCTTGCAGTCCTCCCATTTGCAGGGCGTCCACTTGCGCACCTTTTTTACAAAAAACTGCTTGGTTTCCTCGAAATCATGCACGAAATCTGGATAATCTTCTTCATAAAAGTCCTCTCTTGCGGTAAGGACATAGTCATAAACTTCCTCAATGGCAGCCTTTGTGCCTTCAAAAGCCAGAATCCAATGCCCCTCGGTTTGATCTCCCTTGCCCGGAAAAACATCATAGAACTTTGTGTTAAAAAAACGCATGGGTATAACCTCCCTTTGTAATTTGTACCCATATGATAACACCCGGTTCATCCGATTGCATGGCAGGACTGATACAAAAATACGATTTATAGAAAATCTGTTTTGGTTAACCCTTGTGGTATTCCGGGCAGGTGCACTTTTTCCACTTCAGGCCGCTGCCGCAGGGGCATTTGTCGTTTTTGCCGATTTTTGTCACCTTGATGGGCTGTTTTTTCGGCTTCGTGCCGTCGCCGCCCACGTTTTCCACCATGCTCTTGGCTACCCGCTCCCGCTTGACCTCTTCGTTCTTCCGGAGACGTACGGAGTAGATGCGGCGGACGGTCTCGTCCTGAATGGCGGAGATCATCTCCTCAAACATGGTGAGGGATTCCCGCTTGTAGACGTCCACAGGGTTGTTGTTGCCGTAGGCCTGGAGCCGGATGCCCTGCTTCAGGTCGTCCATGGCGTCAATGTGGTCCATCCAGTACTCGTCCACCACCCGGAGCATCACCACCCGCTCCAGCTCCCGCATGAGGGCGCTGGTAATCTCGGCCTCCTTGGCCTCGTAGAAGCCCTCGGCGGCGGCGATAAAGACCTCGTCAAAGTCCTCCTGGGTCTTGCCGGGAATCTCGGCCTCGGGAATCTGCACCGCGTCCTTGGCAAAGTACATGCCTTCCAGACCCCGGAGCATCTCCCTGTATCCGGCGGCATCCAGGCTGGTCTTCTCGCCGAAGCAGAAGCCCACGTGGTTCTGGATGGAGGTGTGCATCATGTTCAGCACGGTTTCCTTGATGTCCATGCCGTCCAGAACCTGCCGCCGCTGGTCGTAGATCAGTTCCCGCTGCTTGTTCATCACGTCGTCGTACTCCAGCACGGATTTACGGGACTGGAAGTTCCGGGATTCCACGGTAGTCTGGGCATTTTCAATGGCTTTGGTCAGCATTTTGTTCTCAATGGGGGTGTCCTCGTCCAGGTCGAAGCGCTCCATCATATTGGTGATGCGGTCCCCGCCGAAGAGGCGCATGAGGTCATCCTCCAGAGAGATATAGAACCGGGTTTCGCCGGGGTCCCCCTGACGGCCGGCCCGGCCACGGAGCTGGTTGTCAATCCGGCGGGACTCGTGGCGCTCGGTGCCGATGATGAAGAGGCCGCCGGCCTGGCGGACCTTGTCCGCCTCGCTGGCAATCTCCGCCTTGTGCTGGGCCAGCTTTTCAGCGAAGAGGGTCCGGGCCTCCAGAATCTCCTGGTTGTCGGTATCGGCATAGCCGGTGGCGTCGGTAATGATTTCGTCGGAGTAGCCCGCTTTCATCAGGTCCGCCCGGGCCAGATACTCGGCGTTTCCTCCCAGCATGATGTCGGTGCCGCGGCCCGCCATGTTGGTGGCTACGGTGACGGCCCCCAGCTTGCCGGCCTGGGCCACGATCTCCGCCTCTTTTTCGTGATTCTTGGCGTTCAGCAGGTTGTGCCGGATGCCTTCTCTGGCCAGAAGCTTGGAGAGGAGCTCGTTTTTCTCAATGGACACCGTGCCCACCAGCACCGGCTGGCCCTTCTCGTGGCACTCCTTAATCTGCTGGATGACGGCACGGAACTTGCCCGCCTCGGTTTTGTAGACCACGTCATGGTGGTCATCTCTCTGATTGGGCCGGTTGGTGGGAATTTCCACGATGTCCAGGTTGTAGATGGTGCCGAATTCCTCCTGCTCGGTCATGGCGGTGCCGGTCATGCCGGAGAGCTTGTCATAGAGGCGGAAATAGTTCTGGAAGGTGATGGTAGCCAGGGTTTTGTTTTCGCTGTTGACGCTGACGTGTTCCTTGGCCTCAATGGCCTGGTGGAGTCCGTTGGAGTACCGGCGGCCGAACATCAGGCGGCCGGTGAATTCGTCCACAATGATAACCTCGCCGTCTTTGACCACATAGTCCGTGTCCCGCTTCATGGTTCCATGGGCCTTCAAAGCCTGATTGATGTGGTGGCTGATGGTGGAGTTGGAGGGGTCGGAGAGGTTTTCCACATTGAAATATTCCTCGGCCTTGGCGATGCCCCGGGCGGTGAGCGTGGCGGTTTTAGCTTTTTCGTCCACAATATAATCCGCGTCGATGTCGCTGGCCTCTTCTTCCTTGTTGTCCACCTGGACCACGGTCTGTTTTTTCAGACGGGCCACGAACATCTCCGTCAGGTCATACATCTGGGTGGACTTTTCGCCCTGACCGGAGATGATGAGGGGCGTCCGGGCCTCATCAATCAGGATGGAGTCCACCTCGTCCACGATGGCGAAGGAGTGGCCCCGCTGGACCAGCTCCTGGGCGTAGATGCACATATTGTCCCGGAGGTAGTCGAAGCCCATTTCATTGTTGGTGCCATAGGTGATGTCGGCGGCATAGGCCTCCTGGCGCTGCTTGCTGGTCAGGCCGTGGACAATCAGACCCACCTTCAGGCCAAGGAAGCGGTGGATTTTCCCCATCCACTCGCTGTCGCGCTTGGCCAGATAGTCGTTGACGGTGACAATGTGGACGCCCTTGCCCGCCAGGGCGTTGAGGTAGGCGGGCAGAGTTGCCACCAGGGTTTTGCCCTCGCCGGTCTTCATCTCGGCAATGCGGCCCTGGTGAAGCACAATGCCGCCCACCAGCTGCACCCGGTAGGGCCGCAGGCCCAGCACCCGGTCCGAGGCCTCTCGGGCGGTGGCGAAGGCCTCGGGCAGAATATCGTCCAGAGTTTCGCCGTTTGCCAGGCGGTCCCTGAACTCCTGGGTTTTGGCCTGGAGCTGGGCGTCGCTCATGGCCTTGTATTCATCGGCCATGGCCTCGATTTTGTCCACAATGGGATAGATGGATTTCAGCTCTCTGGAGCTGTAGTCACCAAACAGTTTTTTAATCAGACCCATGATTTTAGAAACTTCCTTTCAATTCTTTCCTATGAAAAGTGAAGACGAACCTTTCGAACCGAACCGAACCGGTCCCCGCAGCCGTTTGTACGTTTTCTGAAAGTCTGAGAGTCTGAGAAAAAGTTCCCCGTCAGACCTGCCGCTTTCCCCGGCTGCGAATGCAGGCTCTTATTTTGAATGAGCGTCTGCCCATAAGAAAACAACGATAGCATACCACAAATGCCCAGAAAATGCAAAGGAAATCGGGAAAGTCTGAAAAAAATTCACAGTTTTGTTTCCGCGCCGGGTCCGGACGGCGTGCCGGATGCTTCCGCGCCGCCGGCGGCTGTTCTGCTGCGCTGGGGAATCCGTGTAAAAGATGCAGACAGCCCATACGTCCCTCTTGGCAAACCGGGAGAAAAAGATTATAGTATGGATATAGGGGGACAGGCCAAAGCCCCCGCGTCCGGAGTCCCCGAACCGGGCAAACAGAAGCCCCGCCTTTTTGGACAGAAACGATACCGGAGGACTTGCCTATGCTGAGCGTTGTTCTGGCAGATGACGAAAACAAGATTTTGCTGCTGCTGCAAAAGCTGATTGACTGGGAATCCCTGGGCTATGAGATTGCCGGAACCGCCAACGACGGCCTCCGGGCCCTGGAACTGGTGCGGGAGAAACAGCCGGATCTGCTGATTACGGATGTGCGCATGCCGGGATGCAGCGGAATTGAGCTGATTCAGCGGGCAAAGGACTTGCAGCCGAATCTGCACTTTATCATCATCAGCGGATACCGGAAATTTGAATACGCGCAGAACGCCCTGAAATACGGCGTGGAGGACTATCTGCTCAAGCCCATCAAGCAGGACGACCTGACCGGCATCCTCCTGCGGCTCAAGGACAAGCTGGGGGAGGAGGCCGCTCTGGAATTCCGGCTGAAGAAGAGCGGGGAGCGGCAGCAGGAGCTGCTGATGGCCTCTCTTGCCGACGTGTCGGAACACCAGCAGTCCTTTATCGCATACGCGGACAAGCGCTTTCGCGCCTCCGGAGGCATCTGCTTCGCGGCGCTGGTGAGGGTGGACATGGCCGGCGGCGCCTGGACGCCGGGCAGCTATCAGATCATTCTCCGCTACGCCCTGGAAATCGTCCGCCGGGAGCTGCGGGCCTTGACGGACGTCTATGCCGCCGCGGTGCGGAAGGAGGGCGTCGCCATTGTGCTGCGGATGAGCGCGTATCGGACGGTGGCGGTGAAGCAGTGCTTTACAAAGATTCAAAAGGAAATCGAGCAGCAGCGGGATATGTTCGGGAATCTCCGCTGCACCGTGTGTCTGGGCAGCCGGCAGGTCTCCTTTGAAGAGGTGTTGTTCTCCATGCGTCAGGCGCAGTGGCTCTGCCGGGACCATCTCTGCCGGACCCAGTCCTGGCGGGACGCGGAGGCCGACCGGCCGGTTTTCGGCCAGCGGTATATGATGGAGGCCCCTCAGAAAAAGAGGTTTCAGGTGTCGGCGGAGTGCCTGGACGAGGAGCGCTTTCAGCAGGAGCTGGACGAGAGCTGCGGCGCGCTGCTGTCCCGTCCCGAGCTGAACGGGCAGATGCTGGAGGACTGGTTTTACCAGGTGCTGGAGGCGTGTCTCTACGGCATGCGGCAGACCGGCCAGGTGGACGAGCGCTTTCCCGTGGAGATGGAGGACCGTTTCTGGCTCTGCGCGGACGCCCAGGCTGTGTTCGCGCTGCTGCGGGATGGCATCTGCCGGCAGATCAGGCGTCTGGAGGCCGAGCGCTCCCAGCGGGAGACGCGTCCCATCACCGACGCCAAGCGCTATATCCAGCAGCATTACCGGGAGGCGCTGCGCCTGGAGGACGTCAGCAGCGCCGTCGGCTTCAACGCCACCTATTTTTCCACGCTGTTCAAAAAGGAGACCGGGCAGAACTTTGTGGATTATCTGACGGACCTGCGGATTGGCAAGGCCAAGGAGCTGCTGTCCGGCGAGGACCTGAGCGTTCAGGACGTGGCGGAGATGGTGGGGTACCAGGATTTGAAATACTTCTCAAAGCTGTTCAAGAAACTCACCGGCGTCAGCCCGTCGGATTATAAAAAGCTGTACAGGTAGGTGAAACCATGTGGCTGCGGGCAATGATAAAGCTGCGGAGGGCCCTCCGGCGCTACCGGAATGACCGGGACCTTGAGGCCGTTCTGCTGCGGGACTGGGAAAGAGAGCCGGTACTGGGGGCCTTTTTCTCCGACATCGAAGAGCGGCTTCACGGCGAGGAAATCGCCCGTCTGCGGCAGAAGCAGTCGGAATATCTGGCGCTTCAGAACCAGATCAACCCCCATTTTCTCTATAACGCCCTGGAGGCCATCCGGACGGACGCCCTGCTGGCGGACTGCGGGGAGATTGCCGAGACCACAGAGGCGCTGGCTACCTTTTTCCGTTATACCATCTCCAACGTACAGGAGTATGTCACATTCTCCGACGAGCTGGACAACGCGGAGAACTATTTCACCATTCAGCGGTGCCGCTTCGGGGACAAGATATCCATGGAGCTGGATATGGAGGATGAAAAGCTGCTGGAGGCGCGGATGCCGAAGCTGATTTTGCAGCCCCTGGTGGAAAATGCGGTGGCCCACGGCCTGGAAGGCAAGCTGGGCTATGGCACCGTCCGCATCGTTGTGGAAAACAGCGACCGGACGCTGTTCCTGCGGGTGCGGGACGACGGCGTCGGGATTCCGGACGAGCAGGTGGAGCGGCTGAACCGGCAGTTCGCGGGGGACGCCGGCACGGCGGCGGGACAGCAGCGGGGCGGCATTGCCCTGCGCAACGTCAACAGCCGCATCCGCCTGATTTTCGGCGAGGACTATGGTCTGCGCATCTTCAGCGCAGAGGGAATCGGAACAGAGTGCTGCGTGACGCTGCCGCTGCTGTTCCAGGAGGAGTAGAGCCATGAAGGAGGAAGTGATCCGGGTGGAACACGGCTGCTTCCGGCGGGAGGACCTGAGCTACCGCTTTGACATCTCTATCTCCAGAGGGGAGTGCGTCGGCGTGTATGTGGACGACCACCTCTCTTCCGGCACGGCTTATCTGGATGTCTTCAAGGGCGGCACCCGCATCAAAAGCGGCAGGGCCTTTACCTGCGGCCGCCGGACGGGGCTGCCGGAGCTGGAACGCTGGCTTCAGCAAAACAGCATCATCATCGACAGGCACCGCTTCGATTCCGGAGAACTGACGGTGGGGGACTTTGTCGTCTCCTTGGGAAAGCTGGCGGGCTGGCGGCAGAGAAAGAGGGCCGAACAGCGGCTGCGGGGACCGGAGTCCGTGGCCGTGCTGCGGCAGATGGATCTGGATATCACTCCGGACGTGAAGCTGGCGGAGCTCTCCGTGCTGGACTATTACCGGCTCTGCGTGTTCCGGGTATGGTTCTGGAGGGGCGGGCTACTGATTCTGGACCGGCTCACGGAGATTCTGCGCCAAAGGGATCAGGAAAAGATGATGCGCTGCGTCCGGCTGCTGCTGGAGCAGGGGGCGGCGGTGATTCTGCTGGATTTGGACGATTTGTTTATGCGCCGCTACTCCGACCGCATTGACGTCATCAAAAACCGGAAGACCTGCTACCGCCTGTATCCGGAGGAATACGGAGATCAGCTGTTTGAGATTCTGGGCTGGAAGCGCCGGGGCGGCGGCGGGGGACAGGCCCAGCGCCAGGGAGGCGGCCGGGTCGTCTTTGAGGCGTCCGGTTTGGAGCTTCCCGGGGTTCCGCCGCTGGACTTTCAGATTCGGAGCGATGAAATTGCCTTTCTGCGGGACGAAAACTACAGCACAGCCGCCCGTCTGCGGGACTGCCTTCTGGGCGGCCAGCGCTGGAACGGCGGGGCGTTCCGTCTGGACGGAACCGCCTGCGCCCCCGGGGAGCTGTCGAAGCTGATCGGTACGGAGATCGGGATTCAGCTGGAACGGCCGGACCGTCCGGGCGGCGTGCTGTTCGGCAATCTGAGCGCGCTGGACAATCTGAGCATCTGCCTGCTGCCCAAGGCCGGCCGGAGGATTGCGGACCGGCGGGTCATGGAGAGCATTTTAGAGGAGGCCTCCCGGTGGTTTCCCAGGGAGGAGCTGCAGCGCCCCCTGCACACATGGCCGCTGCCCCAGCGCCTGCGGTTTTCCTACTACAAGTGGTATCTGCTGAATCCGCGGCTGCTGATTTGCTTTTTCCCCTTCGCGGGCCAGGAGCCGGCGCACCACGAAATGATTATCGACATGCTGGTGACCTGCGCGGAGAGGGGCATGGCAATCTGGGTGATTTCCTCGGGAATTGACGCCATCTGCGAACAGACCAAGAACGAGGCCTTTCTCAGACGCCTGCGCTATATCACCGGCACGCCTGAAAACCGGTAACTGCCGGTTTTCATACTAGAATCCATTAAAAAGCTTTCAAAAGCTTTTTATAGCGCTGAAGGTGCGTTGGATTCTTATGAGACGTGTTTTGCGCCATTCCGGTGCAAAACAGAAGCGCAGAATGCGGTTCTGTTTCAAATAAAACGAAATCGTTTTATTTGAAATGAGTATCAGACAGCAACGCCGCCGGGTACCCCCCCGGACGGAATCAGCCGCCCCGCCTGACTGGTCCGTGGAATCGAAAAAAGCTGTGAGTCCTTTGGACTCACAGCTTTTTTGGCATGAACTTCCGGCATGAAGAAAGCCGGGGGCTGTTTCCATGCAGGATGCTTTTTCAGGCCCGCCGCTGGAAGGGCCGAAAATTACTCGTAATCCGCCACGTTGGAGGCGTCGATCCAGGTGTTGTCGGTGACCAGAACGTTGGTCTCCAGAGTGCCGCCGCTCAGCAGGGTGACAGCGGCCTCAATGCCGTTGGCCGCCATAGCGCCGCCGTTCTGGGACACGGTGCCGGTGATCCGTCCGTCTTTGATGGCCTCGAAGCCGTCAGGGGTTCCGTCGACGCCGGAGATAATGATTCCGCTGTTGGCTCCGGCGGCGTTTCCGGCGCCCACGGCCATGCCGTCGTTTTCGCAGACAATGGCGTCCAGCTCATAGGCGGACAGCCAGCTTTCCACGGTGGCCTGGGCCTTGGCGGTGTCCCACGCGCAGTCGGCGGGGGAGACGACCTGAACGATATCGGGGTACTGGGCCAGGACGTTTTCATAGCCCTCCATGCGCTGCAGTCCGCCGGCGTCCGCGGAGGGACCGGTCAGGATGGCGATGTTGCCCTTGCCCTCCAGCAGGTCGGCAACGTGCTGCATCTCGGTCTCACCGGCCTTGACGTTGTTTCCGTAGGAGACGGCGGCGATTCCGGCGCCCTCCCAGTCGGTGCAGGCGGAGATGATATTGATGACCACAACGCCGGCGTCCGCCGCGTTCTTGGCGGCGTCCCGCAGGCCGTCGGGATCGACGGGCTCGAACAGGATGGCCTGATAGCCCTCGGACACACACTGCTCAATCTGGCTGATCTGAGTGGCGGCGTCCTGGTCGGCGCTCAGAATCTTCAGCTCAGCGCCCAGCTCCGCGGCCTTGGCCTCGGCGGCCTCGGTGACGGCAATCTGGAAGGCGTTGGTCTGGTGCTGCTGAATCAGCGCAATCTTGTAAGCGCCGCCTGCGGCGTCGGAGCCGGCGTCGGAACCGGCGTCATTGCTTCCGGCGGCGGGGGCGTCGGAGCCCGCGCCGGAGTCGGCGGGCTTGCTGCCGCAGCCGGTGGCGACGGCCAGCGTCATGACGCAGGCCAGGAGCATTGCGAGAAACTTCTTCTTGTTCATGTGTTTTTCCTCCTTAAAACTTATATGTAAGAGACAGCGGACAGGCGTCCGGCCATTCTCTTGACACCCAATCAATTCTTTTTGCCCTTGCCCTTGATGTCCAGCAGCACCGCCAGGACGATGATCGCGCCCTTGACGATTTTCTGCCAGTGGGAAGAGACGCCCATGATGTCCAGGCCGTTGGCAATAACCGTAATCAGCAGGCAGCCCACCACAACGCCCCAGGACTTGCCCACGCCGCCGGACATGGATACGCCGCCCACCACGCAGGCCGTAATGGCGTCCATCTCATAGCTCTCCGCGGCGTTGGGCTGGCCGATGGTGACGCGGGAGGTCATCAAAAAGCCGCTCAGGCCCGCCAGAAGGCCCGCAATGGCGAAGGTGGAGATGCGGATTCTGGTGGTGTTGATGCCGGATACCCGGGCCGCCAGCAGGTTGCCGCCGCAGGCATAGACCCGGCGGCCATACACGGTTTTGGCCAGCACGAAGGAGCAGATGATGATGATGACCACAAGGAACACCGCCAGCATGGGGACGCCCAGAACCGAGGAGGCGGCGACGGCCTTGTATTCTGCGCTGATTCCGATGACCGGCTTGCCGTTGGAAATCAGCAGCGCCAGGCCCCGGACGGCGGTCATGGTGCCCAGGGTCATGATAAAGGGCGGCAGGTCGCCCACGGCCACGCCGACGCCGTTCACCACGCCCACAGCCAGGCCGGCCAGCATGGCTACCAGCAGGGGGACAATCAGAGGATACTGCCCCTGTCCCAGCATCGCCGCCAGAACGCCGGTAAACGCCACCGTGGAGCCCACGGACATATCGAATCCGCCGGCGATAATCACGAACATCATGCCGAAGGCCAGAATGCCGTTGATGGACGCCTGCTTGAGGATATTGACCAGGTTGCCGGGCTGAATGAAGCTGGGCTTCAGGCAGGCCAGCACAATCACCAGCGCAATGAAAATCACGAAAATGAAATATTCGCTGATGAGCGCCTTTGTACGTTTTGTGTCTTTCATGGTTTCCCCTTCCTTTACACCTTGATGGCGGAGGCCAGCGCCATGATCCGCTCTTGAGAGAACTCTTCGCGCTTGACCTCGCCGGAATAATTGCCCTCGCACATGACGGCGATTCGGTCGCAGATTCCCATCAGCTCGGGGATCTCCGACGAAATCATAATCACGGCCTTCCCCTGCCGCACGAGCTGGCCCAGCAGCAAATAGATGTCCCGCTTGGCCGCCACGTCAATTCCCCGGGTGGGCTCATCCAGAATGATGATGTCCGGCTCGTTCAGCAGCCACTTTGCGATGACTACTTTCTGCTGGTTGCCGCCGGACAGATTGCCCACAATCTGGTTGCCGGAGGGTGTTTTGATATTCAGTTTTTTGATGTACTCCTGGGAGGCGCTGAGGGCCTTGCCTCGGTTATACAGACCGTGGCTCAGCAGTTTTTTGATAGCCACCATGGCGATATTGTCGTTGACTGTGCCGCTCAGGTTCAATCCGGTGACCTTGCGGTCCTCGGTAATCAGAGCCACGCCCTCCCGGATGATATCCCGGGGAGAGGAGACTTTTACCTTCTTGCCCTTTACATAGATTTCGCCGCCGGAGAGGGGCTGCATGCCAAAAATTCCCTCCACCAGCTCGCTGCGGCCGGCGCCCACCAGGCCGCCGATGCCCAGGATTTCCCCCCGGCGGACGGAGAGGCTGACGTTTTTCACCTTCTGGTCCGCGCGAACGATGTTTTTGGCCTCAAAGATGACCTCGCCCATATCCGTGTCCAGCTTCGGATACACGTCCGTAATCTCCCGGCCCACCATCATTTTGATGAGTTTGGTCTCGTCCAGATTGGCCGTGTCGTCCGTGCCGATATACTGCCCGTCCCGGTAAACGCTGACACGGTCGCAGATGGAGAAAATTTCCGCCATGCGGTGGGAGATGTAGATGATGGCGACGCCCTTTTCCGTCAGCCTGCGGATGTGCTGGAACAGCAGCTCCACTTCCCGCTCCGTGATGGCGGCGGTGGGTTCGTCCATGACAATGACCTTTGCATTGATGGAAATTGCCTTGATAATCTCAATCAGCTGGCACTGCGCCACCGTGAGGTTTCGCAGCGTCTCTCTGGGCGAAACGTGCAGTCCGCACTCCTCAATGAGCTTCCGGGCCGCCTCGATCTCCGCTTTCTTGTCCACCAGGCCGTTTTTCCGCAGCTCCCGCCCTACAAAGATATTTTCGTAGACAGCCATGTCCAGAATGGGGTTCAGCTCCTGGTGAATCATGGCGATTCCCGTGTCCATGGCCTCCTTGGGATTTGACGCGTGATAGGGCTTTCCGTCAAACAGAATTTCACCGCCGGGATCTTTGGTGTAAATGCCCATCAAAATTTTCATCAGGGTGGATTTTCCCGCGCCGTTTTCTCCCATTAACGCATGGACTTCTCCCGGCTTTACCTGTAACTGCACATGATCCAGTGCCGTTACGCCCGGAAAGGTTTTGCTGATATTTTTCATTTCCAGCACATATTCCACGCATTTCTCACTCCTCACGCATGATTTTGAAACATATTTTAACGGATTCCATCCCATTGCAAAACGTCCTATTTTCACATGACGGGGGAGAATCTTCAGGAATTTCAGAAAAACGTCATTTTAGCTGAAAATCAAAAGTTTTTTTGGAATGGTTGCACAAAAGACGGTTTGCCGGACTGCCGGCGCGGTTCAGGGAAGGGCCAAATTCGGAGAGCTTTCAGCACCGATAGACAAAGCGGCGGTTTTGATTTCTCAAAACCGCCGCTTTTCAGAAACTAAGAAAGCTGTGTGTATGCAGCATGCTGCTTCCGGTATGTGTCGTTATCCTTCTGCTTCAACTCCTGTTCCACCTGAGCCGACTGGCGGTTCAGGTCCTTGATTCTGGCCTCGTCGGTCTCGGTATGCAGCTGCTGTTCCAATTCCTGCCGCTTCTTTTTCAGCTGTTCAATCTCACGGTCCACCTTGCCGGTGTCGCACTGCCAGATCTCTTCCGGTTCCTCTTTCTGTTCCGGACCTTTGGCGTCCTGATCCGGCGAATCGGGCTCCTCCCTTTGGGGCGCATCCGGTTTCCCGGCTTCGGGTACTCCCTCCGGCTGTTTGGGGGCTTCCGATGACTGTTCCGGATTGTCGAAGTAAATTTTTGGCTGACCGTTCTCGTCCCTGCCCATCCAGTAGCGCCCCGACGGCTCCCGCGGTTCTTCCGGGACATATTCATCCATTGCGGGGTTTGCCTGGCGGCTCTGTACTTTTTCCGTGGGTGTCTGGGCTCCGGATGCTCCCAGGACCTTCTCAGCCCTTGTCAAAGGCTGGATTGTGCCGGTGTTTACGCCGGAAATCAGCATCATAGTGTCATTCCTCCTTGAAGTTTTCCGCGGCATGGGAATCGGCGGGCTCTCCGCTGGGGCGGCGGCGGTTTTGCTGGCTGACGGCCAGGGGAGCCCGCCGTCTTGACGGGCCTGCCCCTCTTCAGCGCCGCTTTCGCCGCCTCATGGAGCTGAACCGGTCCTGTGTCTTTTCCGCCGCCTGCGCCCCAGTCCTGCCGGTATGCGTTCACAGGCGTATTTGCGAATCCGGCAGACTGATGGTGGAACCCGCGTCTCAACGGAGGCGCATGTCCGCTCCCATTCCTGTCACGTGCTTTGGCTTTAAGTCTATAGTCACCGCAGTTGAAAAGAAGCATCCGCTTCTTTTCAACAAGTGCGGTGATGATTCGCCGCACAGGCCGTAAAACGGCCTTGCGCTGGACTTCATAGTCAGCACAGGAGGCCTTACCCGTCAGCGGCCCCGCCGCTGTTTGAAAATCGGTAGATACCGATTTTCAACTGTGCTGACTATATCAGGCGGAGCACACCCTTTCAAGGCGGTTGTATTGAATGGCTCCCTGGATGTCATGAAATGCGCCGGGGCGTGCTTAGCAAGTGTCTCCCAAATAAAATCAGGGCGGGAGCTTGGAACAGTCCAATAAAACTGTTCTATGCTCCCGCCCTGACTGCCCCCTGACGCAGTTCTTGAATCTGCGTCAGGGGGTTCATCCATTATTATCCTCTTTTATGGGGCCTGCTCACACTGCGCCGTGCATGGAATTGTTTTTGAGCCCGGCGCTGCGGAGCCCTCCGGATATCACTGCGCAAGAGGCGGCATCAGCGCGGCCAGCTCCGGCAGGACGATACGGCCCCGGTCCATAATCTGCACGCCGTCCAGCCACACCGAGCTTTGCAGGCAGATGCCGTCGCTGTGGCTGACAGCATCCTGGCCGTTGGGCGGGGCGTCGATTTCGCTGACGTAGCCAATGCCCCACTCGGTGGCGCCCCAGACCCGCTCGTCCTCCACGATGCTGCCGGTGAGTCTGGCGCCGGGGTTGAAGCCATAGGCAATGTGGGCCATTTTCAGCATTCCGGGGTCCTGGAACCCCCGCAGATACTGCTCGTAGACCGCAGCCTCTTCGCCGCCCTCCACAGACTGGATGACGCCGTCCTTCACGGTCAGGCGGATGGGCGTCTTGGGCGAACGCCCAAAGGGCGGCGTCACAGAACCGTCGAAGACAATGGTTCCCTGAATGGAGCCGAACCGGGGCACCACGTTGATCTGTCCCGTGAGCATATGCACCGCGGGGAAGGTGGCGTCGCCGCAGTCGCAGGCCACATAGTGGACCGGGTCGATTTCAAACGTCACGTCGCAGCCCGCCGGCGTAGTCACCCGCATGGTTTTGGCATTCCGGGTCAGCTCCGCCACCTTCCGCATAAACACCTGGAGCTGAGGCGTGTCCACATGGCCGATGGTGCGAATCATCAGGTCCTCGTCAAAGTCTACCAGGCACATATACCGCAGCTTTGGATTCTCACGGCTGGCCCGCTCAAAGGGGGTGGAGTACAGAAGCCACTGATGATTGAACTCAATCCACACGTCGCAGACGCACAGGGCTGCGGCCAGCGGCTCCACCGGCAGATCCGGGTCGGCGGCCTTGCCCACGGAACCGGGGGTTGGGACGGTAACCACCATCACCTGAGCCCCGGTCTCCCGAACGCTGTCCGACACCGCACGCAGCACCGCCTGATTGGATTCGTAGTCCGCCGTCAGCACCACGTTCTCCCCGGCCTTCACGCCGAAGATTTCACGCACCAGCTTGTCCGCCGCAATTTGCAGTTCTGTCTTCATGCCGTCCTCCATTTTTCACAGATTTGCCAGTTTTTCAAGGGTTTTCCTGTAAATTTCCCGGGCCTGGTGCAGGTCCTCCAGCAGAATATACTCATCCTTCTGGTGCTCCGTGCATTCCCTGCCCGGCTGCATGGGCCCGAAGGCCACAATGCCCGGCATAGCTCTGGCGTAGGTGCCGCCGCCAATCACAGCAGGCTCGGAGGCGTCTCCGGTGATTTCCCGGTAGACCTCCAGCATCGCCTGAATCACAGCGCCGTTTTTGTCCATATAAATGGGGTCCTGGTTCTCCGTGCAGACCCAGGACAGGCCAAACGCCCGGCAGGCCTCTCCCAGGGGCCCCTCCACGTCCTCGCCCCGGAAGGACACGGGATTCCGTATATCCAGGGTCAGCACCAGCTGTTCCCCCTGCGTCCGCACCATTCCGGCATTCAGAGTCAATTTTCCGCTCTGAGCGTCCTCCAGGGGGCAGCCCAGCTTTCCGCCGTGGAAGTCTCCGGCCAGATGCTTCTGATAAAAGCCCACCAAAGGATGGTCCACGCCCAGAGCCTCCAGCTCCGCCATCATTTTGTCAAGGGCGCTCTCTCCCTTTTCCGGCGTGCTGGCATGGGCGCTGCGGCCGTGGGTCTCCAGGAGCTTTTCCGCCCCCTCCCTGGTCCGCACCCGGCAGCGGCACCAGTCGGGAACCATGTTCCCCGCGTCGCCGCCCTCAAGGGAAACGATCTCCCCCCGGGACGCCGTAATCCGGAACTCCAGAATGCCCTTCTCCCCATAAATGGCGGGAAAATCCGCGTCTGGGGTAAAGCCGAACACCGGCAGCTGCTGCGTGCGCTTGTAACAGGCCATGTCGTCCCAGTCGCCGCACTCCTCGCACTGGCCGAAGATCAGCCGAATCCGCCGGTTCAGGGGCGTCCCCGCGTCCTGGAGATCCTTCATGGCAAACAGCGCCGCCAGTGTGGGACCCTTATCGTCCACAGCGCCCCGGCCATAGAGCCGGTCCCCGCAGATCTCGCCCTTGGGGTTGTGCGTCCAGCCCTCTCCCGCCGGGACCACGTCCAGGTGCCCCAGGACGCCCACAATCTCCTCCCCCTGGCCGATTTCCGCCCAGGCGGTTCTGCCGCCCAGGTTCTCTGTCCGAATGCCCAGGCGGCGGCAGAGGTCCAGCACCTGTTCCAGGGCCCGGGCGGGTCCCCTGCCGTAGGGGGCCTCTTCGCTGACATCTGTCAGGGCCACGCTGTCAATGGCCAGCAGGTCCAGCACCGCCTGGAGAAAATCCTGATTGTCCGTCATGCCCATCCTCCTCCTTTTGTCTCAGCAGTAAGGCCTGTAGTCCACATCATGGCCGAAGCTCCGGGGGCCGAAGACCTCCAGACCCCGGGGAGTGGTCCACTCCTTCGGCGCGGGCAGGGCGATGACCGCCGCCTTCTCTCCCACCCGGGCAAAGGGATTCAGCTGGGGCATGGCCTCGTCCAGGTCAAAGACGCAGATCAGGTCCGGCACGGTAACGAAGTATGCCCCGTCCAGCCAGCTGATGATATTCTCGTTCTGATACCAGATATGAAGCTCGTGGCCCTCATAGGAGCCGGAGCCCTGAATGACGGTGTCGCCATAGGTATAGCCGTCCCGGGTCTCGTATCCGCTTTTCGTGACAACGCCCTCAAACATGGGCTTTCCGCCGCCGGCCTCCATCACCGCCCGGACATAGTCCCCGCCGGAGGCCCTGGCGTCCCGGAAGGCCTTTCCAGTCTTCTCCGCATAGGAGATGGCCCCCTGAATCACGGCGTCCTTCAGCACCTCCGCGGTATTCACATGGTCCATGACGGCAATGGTGTTCTGGCTGGCCACCGCCAGGGCCCGGACCAGGTCCTCGCCCCGCTCGTCGTCAAATACGTTGGTAAACACCGCGCCCTCACCGAACTTGTTCATCACGCTCATGGGGCACATGGGCACCCCCTGGAGGAAGTAGGTGGAATGCTGAAGCGCGGGAACACTCCGCCCGGCGGGGTCGCCGTCCATAATGGGCCGGCCGGTCATGGCTCCCACATAGAAGGCCGTGGCCGTATTGCCGCCGCCCAGCTCCGTGGAGATGACGGCGCTGACCTCCCGGCCCAGGAAGCGCTCCAGCTGCTTCATGCAGAGGATATAGAAGCTCTCTTCCGTCTCTTTCAGACGGGCATATTTCCGCAGTTCCTCCTCCGTCAGGGGGCTGATGGCGCCGCAGGCGTAGGGTGTGCCAATCACATCCTGCGGGTCCATGTCGGCAAAGGATGCCAGGCGGAATTCCTTTCCGGCCGCCAGGGCCTCGTCAATCATCTGGATGCCCTCGTCCAGGCTTCCGCCGCCGCCGGTGCCCAAAATGGCGCAGCCATACAGAATATCCAGCAGGTTTTCTCGTGTCAGTGTTCTCATCATGCTCCTCCTTATTTTTCCGGGGATGCCGTTTCATCCCCCGCGGATTCGTTTCCTAATGTTTCCTCCAGCTCCTTCCACCGCAGGCAGCTGACCGCGCGGCCGCCCCCCAGGTCCACAGGCTGGGGCGTCTCCCGGGCACAGTCCGGGCAGGCGTAGGGGCAGCGCTGGTGGAAGGCGCAGCCCGGCGGGGGATTGATGGGGCTGGGAATCTGGCCCTCCAGCGTTTTGAGACCGTCCATGCCCCGGGTGGTGAGGGTCGGAATCGAGTCGAACAGGGCCCGGGTATAGGGGTGGCAGGGGCGGCGGAATACCTCCTCCGCCGGGCCGAACTCCACAATCTTTCCCAGATACATAATGGCGATCTGGTTGGCCAGCTCATGAACGACCCCCAGGTCGTGGCTGATGAGAATATTGGTCAGCTGGAAGCGCCGCCGCAGGTCCTTAATGAGGGCCAGAATCTGGGCCTGGCTGAACACATCAATGGAGCTGGTGGGCTCGTCCAGCACCACCAGTTTGGGGTTGGAGGCCAGCGACCGGGCAATGGCGATGCGCTGGCGCTGTCCGCCGGAAAATTCGTGGGGGTATTTGTAGCAGGCGTCGGCGGGAATGCCCACCATTTCCAGCAGCTCTTCCACCCGTTTCAGGCGCTCCGCCTCCCCCAGCTTTTCATAGACGTCCATCGGCTCCGCCACGATGTCCTTAATCAGCCAGCGGGGGTTCAGGGACCAGTAGGGGTCCTGGAAGACGATTTGAACGTTCTTCTTAAAGGCGTTCCCGCCCTTCCGCCCCTCGCCGAAGACGTCCGCGCCCTCGAAGAACACCTTTCCCTCCGTGGGCTCGAAAAGGTTCAGAATGGTGTTCACCAGAGTAGATTTTCCGCAGCCGGACTCGCCTACGATGCCCAGAACGTCGCCCTTTTTCAGCTCGAAGCTCACATCGTCCACCGCCTTGAGGGTCAGGTGCTTCTGGCGGCGGAGCTCGTCGTTGATATCGAAGTACTTTTTCAGGTGCTCCACCTTCAAAAGCGTCTCGCCGGAGGCGGCGGGCTCCGCCTTCCTGGCGTCGGCCCGGACCGCGTCAATGAGAACTTTGGTATAGTCCTCCCGCGGGTGCTCCACCAGGCCGGCGGCGGTGTTCTCCTCAATGATTTTCCCGCCGTAAAGAATGCCCACCCGGTCGCAGAAGGCCGTCACCAGGCTGAGGTTGTTGGCGATGAAGAGCACCGTCATATTGTGCTTTTGCTGAAGCTCCTTCAGCAGCTTGAGGATGCTGGCCTGAATGGTGACATCCAGGTTCCGGGTGGGCTCGTCGGCAATGAGGAACTCCGCGCCGCAGGCTAGGGCCAGGGCGATGATGACCCTCTGACGCTGTCCTCCGGAAAGCTGGTGGGGGTATTTGCGCATCACGCTCTCCCCGTCGGCCAGTTTCACCTCCGCCAGCAGCCCCAGGGCCTCCTGGCGGATCTGGTCCCTGCTCAGGCCCTTCCGCCGGGTTCTCAGCACGTCGGTCATGATGGTTCCGACAGTAAAAACAGGGTTCAGGCAGCTCATGGGGTCCTGGAAAATCATGGCAATCCGGCTGCCCCGGACGGTTTTCCGCATCTGGTTCGGGCTCAGCTTCAGCAGGTCTGTCCCGTCCAGCAGAATGGAGCCGGACTCAATCCGGCCCGGGGGACAGCGAAGGAGCTGCTGGATGGCCAGGGCCAGGACGGTTTTCCCCTGTCCCGACTCTCCTACCAGGCCGTAGGTCTCGCCCCGCTCAATGGCCAGACGGCCGATTTCCAGAACCGTTTTGGTTCCCGCAAAGGAGCGGTGGGTAATCCGCAGGTTGTGAATCTCAAAATAAGCCATAGCGCCGCCTCCTCAGTTTTTCCGGGTCTTGGGGTCCAGAATCTCCCGGATGGCGTCCCCCAGGAGGTTGAAGCACAGCACGGTGATGAAAATAGCCAGGCCGGGAAAAATGCAGTACCACCAGCTGTCGGGGAAGAAGCGCCGGCCCATGGAAATCATCAGGCCCCACTCCGGGGTGGGCAGCTGGGCCCCCAGGCTCAGGAAGGACAGACTGGCCACCGTCAGAATCACGCCGCCGATGTCCATGGACGCCTGCACAATCACGGGGCTGATGCAGTTGGGAATGATGTGGCGGAAGATAATCTTCATCCGCCCGGTGCCTATGGTTTCTGCCGCCTGGACGAATTTCCGCTCCTTCATGGAGATGGCCTGCCCCCGAATCAGCCGGGTGTACCAGGGCCACCAGGACAGGGCTATGGCCAGAACGGCGTTATTCAGGCTGCTGCCCAGGACCACCACCATGGCGATGGCCAGCAGCAGGGGCGGGAAGCTGAGGAACACGTCGGTAATCCGCATAATCACATTGTCCACCCAGCCGCCGAAGCTCCCTGCCACGGCCCCCAGAGGCACGCCGATGAGCAGGGACAGCCCTACGGCGGCCAGGGCGGCGGTGAGGGACACCCGGGAGCCGTAGATCACACGGCTGAAAATATCCCGGCCCAGCTCGTCGGTGCCCATCAAATGTTCGGCGCTGGGGGGCTGAAGGCTGATGTCGGTATGGGCGGCGTCGGCCAGGTCCTCCGGATAGGGGATGATCGCCGGGGCCAGAATGGCGGCGGCGGCCAGCAGCAGAAGAAGAATCAGGGCCGCCAGGCTGAGCTTGTTCCGGGCCAGAAGGTACATGCTTTCCCGGGCGCTGCGGATGCGGGGCTTCATGGTCTGCACAAAGTTATTCATGTCGGTTTCGCCTCCCTTACAGACGCACCCGGGGATCGGACGCAATGATGATGTCCGCCAGCAGGTTGAGAATGATGTAGCACACCGCGCCGAAGAGCGTCACGCCGATGATGGCGGGGTAATCCAGAGTCGTGACAGCGCTGGAAATATAGCTGCCGATGCCGGGCCAGGAGAAAATCGCCTCCACCAGGAAGGTATTGGTAAGGGTATAGCCCATGGAGAGGGCCACGTCGGTGGCGGTGGTGCCCAGGCTGTTTTTCAGGGCGTACTTCCAGAGCATGCAGGTATCGCTGAGACCGTAGCTGTGGCCGGCGGTCATGTAGTCCTCCCCCAGAATCTCCAGCAGGGCGCTGCGGGTCATGCGGGAGACCAGGCCGATGGGATAGAGGGAAACGGTGATGCAGGGGAGAATGATATGCCGCAGGGCGTCCAGAAACAGACCGAACTTGCCGGTAATCAGACAGTCTGCCAGAAGCATCCCCGTCACCTGGGGAACGGTTTCGAAGATGGTGGCCTCTACGCTGATCCGCCCGCCGATGGGCAGGAGGTTCAGTCCCTTATAGAAAATCAGCTGGAGAAACAGGGCCACCCAGAAGGTGGGCAGGGACACCGCCCCGATGGAGAAGAAGCGGCTGAAATGGTCCAGCAGCCTGTCCTTTTTCTTGGCGGAGTAAATCCCCAGGGGGATGCCGATGACCACCGCCAGCGCGAAGGCCAGCAGAACCAGCTCCAGCGTGGCGGGGACATAGCGCCGGAGCTCGCTGGTGACAGGCTGATGATTGTTCAGGCTCTTGCCCAGGTTGCCCCGGAGGAGGTCCCGAAGGTATATGACATACTGCTCCGGCAGGGACTTGTCCAGTCCCAGCTCGATGCGGGCGGCCTCCAGCTGCTCTTCCGTGGCCCGCTGGCCGGCCCAGCGAACCTCCGGACTGGAGGGCAGTACCCGGGCTATGAAGAAGGTGATGGTAACGACTCCCAGCAGGACCAGAATACTGCTGAAAATCCGTTTGACGATGTATTGAAACACGGGGCGGACACCTCATTTCAGTCTGTTTCTCTGAAAATGCCAACAGGCACTCCGGATGGCGGAGTGCCGTTGGCCTGGATTTACTTCTCGGTAATCTGATAGTAGAGGATGCTGTTGGAATAGGCGGGGTTCTCGGAGACCCCCTGGATGCTGTTGCTGATGACAAAGGTGTGCATCTGGTCATAAAGATTCAGCAGGTAGGCATTGTCCGCCACAATCTTCTGCGCCTGGACGTAGTTGGCTTCGGCGGCGTCCCGGTCGGTGACGGTCTGGGCGATGGCCTCGTCAATGATGCCGTCCAGCTCCGGGTCGTTCAGGTAAGAAAGGTTGTATACAATCTGATCCTCGCTGTGCAGCAGGGACTGGAACCAGCTGACGGGGTCGGCGTAATCCGGCCACCAGATAAACACAAACATATCCTGCCGCTGGGCGGGGTCGTTGTTCTGGGCCTGGGCCCACTGCTGATCCCACTCCATACTGCGGAGCTCCAGGTCGATGCCCAGCTGCTTCAGGTTCACCTGGAACAGCTGAAGGGCGCTGGCATACTCGTCATACCCGTTCATATAGGTAACGGTCAGCCTGAGCCCGTCGGTGGACACGCCGGACTTGTCCAGGTACTCCCTGGCCTTATCCAGGTCGCAGGTATACTGGAGAATGCTCTCGTCATGACCCCACAGGCCGCCGGGGACCATGCCAACAGACTGCTTGGCGTTGCCGTTCATAATCTCGCTGACCGTCTCCCCGTAGGGGAAGGCATAGGCCAGGCAGCGGCGGAAATCAGCGTTATTGCAGGGCTCGGTCGCGGTATTCAGGAACATGATAATATTGTTGAAGGTTTCGGACTGATAGGTGTAAACCCGGTCGGTCTGGCCCTTGAGGGCCTCCAGGTCCGTGGCGGAGAACTCACTGGAGAGCTGGCATTCGCCGGTTTCCATCATCTGGCGGCGGGCGCTGGACTCCGGCACCTCCCGGACCATGACGTTCTTGTACTGTCCGTCGGTCCAGCCGCCCCGGTAGCCCTCGTAGGCCTTCAGAACCACGCTGTCGCCGGTGGCCTGGGCAATCATATAGGGGCCGGTGCCTCCGTCGTGGCCCTCGTTGAACCACTCGGTGGTCTGGTCCGCCACGCTGTCAGACATGATATAGGCGGCATAGCCGGCAGAAACCACCAGGTCAATGGCGCAGGGGTAACCGCAGGTAATGGTGACCTCATAATCGCCGGTGGCCTCGACCTTGCCGCCGTTGGACTCCAGCACGGCGTCCCAGATATAGGCGCCGCCCTTGCCCAGGTCCATGGACCTCTGGAAGGACCGCACCACCTGAGCCGATGTCATGGGCGTGCCGTCGTGGAATGTGACGTCCTCCCGGAGCTGGAAGGTCCAGACGGTGCCGTCGTCATTCTTCGTCCAGCTGGTCGCCAGCATGGGGTCCAGGTCGCCGGTGTCGGGATTGTACCGGGTCAGGGTCTCGTAGACATTCTGGAGAACCATGATCCCGTTGGAGTATTCCGTGCTGGGGTCCAGCGTTACATAAGGGGCGGTGTTGTAGGTATGATACAGCACCTTGGTATCTCCCCCGCCGGAGGCTCCACTGCCGCCGCTGTTCCCGCCGCCGGAACCGCCGCAGGCCGTCAGGCCCAGGGCCAGAGCCCCGGCCAGAATCAGGCTCAGAAATCGCTTCATGATGCATCTTCTCCTCAGCTTCAAAATCGTTTATCGCTTTACAATGATAAACAGCACACTTACTATACACGAAATCTTATAAATATGCAATATGGCTCTGTATTTTTATCGCATCCTACATAAACATCCAAATTATTCCCCGCTTTGTGTTGAAAATGACGGACAGCCCCCTTGTGAGCGGCAGCAGAGGCGGGTGCCCGATGAAAAATATGCATTTTTAAAGAAGACGGGGGCGCAGTCCGTTTTGGAGGAATCTGCCGGAAATCCGGCGGAACGCGTCCGCAAACTTGAAGTGAACGCCGCAAAGGCTGCCGGCGCGGGGTGTTCCTTGTCAACGCCATTTAATATGATAGGTGTGCCCTGCAATGCTGTTTATGTATGCGGCGCAGGCTGGATTGCGTCCAGGTTCTCCACAATAAACCGCTGTGCCGAAATATCGTAAATGACCGCTTGATAGGGTCCCCTTTCACCGGTCCGCTCTACCACGGAAATGCCCATTTTTATGCCGGCTTCCGTCGGGCGTCTCGTGCGTTTTCCGTCGGGCAGCGCAACCCATTCCATCATTCCCAGAGTTATGAGCCATGCGAGGATATCTGAATAGGAACACTTTTGCATGGCCTCGGTGTCTACCAGCGCATTGAGCCGTTTCCCAATTTCACTGATTGAAATCGGCTCCTCAGAATAGGAAAACCGGCTCCTTTGCTCAATCGGAAGCTCAAACGGACATTTTTGGGGCTTCGAGGGTCTGGGAGAGGCTGGAGCCGGCCTGATTCCGCCGTTTTCAATCACCTGCCGCAGCACATCGGATACAAAGAAAAAGCATCTTGACAGATGGACCTGATTGATGATATCCCCCTCCGGCGCCACGGTGTCGTCAATGGGGTTGATGCCATTTGCCAATTTTTCCATATACATTTTTGCCCGCTCAATTTTTTCCAGCTCTGTCATGAGACATCCTCCTTGCCACACTGCCGAAGCTTCGGAACAGGGCGGTCAGCCCCGGAAGTTCCCTGTTTGCTCTTTCGGCCTTTTTGTGCTGTTTTATTCAGTATACCACATATTCCCCCCTGGGGGAAGGGTGCAATGGAGGCACATATCATGATTCGAGACATTATGAAGGACGAACCCTTTCTCTCCCAAAAAGCGGAGCCCGCCATGCCTGACGGTCTGCCTGCGGCCCAGGACCTGCCGGACACTCTGACCGCCCACCGGGGCGGCTGCGTGGGCATGGCGGCCAGCATGATCTGAACAAAAAATCAAAGTGCGGCAATCGAAATTGATTGCCGCACTTTAGCCGTGCTCCGAACAATCGCTTGTTGTCGTCCTTATGCTGGGCAGCCCTTGCCCCCGGCTCTCTTACTGTTTTCCGCGTTTCTGTGTTTCTTTGCTTATGCGCCCGGTTCTCCCCCGGTCTCCGGCGGCGCTTCCGCCTCGGGGTCTTCTGTTTCCTCCGGCGGTTCCGGGTCCTCGGGAGGCAGGACATTCTCCGCGCCGCCCCTGCTCACCAGAAAGGAAAAGCTGCCGCTGGTCCGCCGGCCGTGGACCAGTATAGTATAGTCCCCGCCCCGGCTGATGTCAAACCGCTGTTCCCCGTTTACGGGGGTTCCCTCACAGAAGGTATTCCCATCCTCGTCGCTGATCTCCAGCTCCAGCCAGCCGTTATAGGTGTCCACCCGGCCCTCCAGCACATCCCCGGCCTCCAGGCGGAAGGTGTGGGAGTCGAAGCCGTCGAACCACCCGTAATCCATGCGGTAGCTGGTTTCGTCGGCGTAGCGGGAACAGTTGGAGGCGTTGAAGTACTCTCCATTGGCAAAGTACCAGGCGGCGGCGTACATGCTCAGGGCCGCGCCTACCAGAATGAAGCAGAGGAACATGCCCAGCCAGTCGTATTTCACCCGTCCGCCGCCCCGGGCGGCCAGCAGGGTTTCAATACCCAGGAGAATCAGAATCACCGGCGAGGCGCTGAGCATCCACCGGACGTCGGCCTGGGGCCAGAACATCGCGGCCAGCATCCCGCCGCCCGCCGCCACCAGCACAACGCCCAGGGTGAAGGTACCCACCCGGCGCGGGGGCGCTTCCCTGACCTCTTTCAGGTCCTTGATTTTTTTCCCGCCCAACACAGCGTTTCCCTCCTCCCCGTCTTACCGTTTGTCATGACGGTCTTCCTGCTTTTTCTCTGTCTCTTCGGTCTCCTCCGTCTCGAAGCGCTCCACGTCGAACTCGGATTTCCACTCCAGAATCACCGGCTGAGGCTCCTTCGGAACCTCCGGGGCCTGGGGCTCCGGCTCCTCATGGAATGTCTTCTCCGCCTCGGTCCAGGGCGTGGCCTGCATCCTGGGGGACGGGCCGGTCTTGGGAGGCGTATAGGGGGGCGTGCCGTCATCGTCACAGACAACCCTGGGTCCCCGGATGAACCAGAGTCCCAGCGTAAAAATCAGCACCGTGCCCACGATGCGGGGCGCGTCCCAGACCAGCAGACTGTAGAGCCAGTCCAGCCAGGGGAACAGATTGCTCAGTGTTCCCAGGATCCGCCGGGCGAAGATCTGATAGAGGTTGTACAGGCCCACCACCACCAGAATCCAGCCGATGAGGCTGTGCCGCTTGCCGATAATCTGGTTCAGCCGCCGGGAGTCCATCTCGGACATACCGAACATGAATTCGTCCTCCGGGGTCATGCCCTCCCGAATCTGCCGGCGGAGGTTGAAGCTGTCAAAAAAGGAGAACAGCCACAGCGGCGCGATGAGCACCGCCAGCACCCCCATTTCCAGAAATACCGCGATGAAAAGCAGGGCGGTGGCGATTATGGTCTGGGAAATCCCCCGCTTCATATACCCCTGGCACATCTGGCCGCAGCCGGGGACGCAGGCCCAGCACAGGTGCCAGAAGCTCCCCATCAATTTCCGAATGCCTTTCATGCCTTGTTTCCTCCTTCAATCAACTGACGGGCCGGAACCCGTTCAAAAAGTCTGAAATGCCGCCTACGGCCCCCCGCAGAGAATCGTTGAGCTCTCCCGTCAGCCCAGTGAGCTGCCGGGAAACGCTGGTGCGCTCTTCCGCCGGAAGCGGCAACGACGGTGTGAAGTCCATCCGGGGCGAGCCCCAGAGCATCGTCAGCGCCAGGGCAACGGCGGCCGCGGCGGTGGCGTACCGGCTGACAGCGTTCCGGATGGCCCGGATACGGATATGGCTCCACAGGGTTTTTTCGCAGCTGCGGGCCGGGACCAGCAGCGGCCCGCTCTCCAGCAGCTCCATGTACCGATGCAGACAGTCGTCACAGAACGCCAGGTGTTCCGCTGTTTCCAGCCGGGTCAGCTCCTCGGGAAGGAGCTCCGGGCTTTGAACCAGGACCATCAGCATTTCATTGGTCAGATGTCCGTCAGCGCGGAATGCTTCCATGGGTTCCACTCCTTTCTAACTGCTCCCGCAGCAGGCGCCTGCCTCGGGAAAGCTGTGTATACACGGTTTTCGGGGGCCGGCCCAGGGCCAGGGCGGCCTCCTCTACGGAGCGCTCCTCTAAAAGACAGAGGCGGCACACCTGCCGGTAGGGCTCCTTCATAGCCTGAATGGCCTCCCGAATCTCCGCCGCCGCGCTCCTGCGGAGGGCGGTCTCCTCGGCGGGCGGAGCCAGCCCCCGGGCCAGCTCCTGGTCTCCGGGCAGAACGGTTCGCCGGTTCCAGGCGCTTTGCAGGTGGTCCTTGGCCTTGTTGGCGGCGATGCGGCCCAGCCACTGCCGTTCATAGCCCTCCGGCAGAGCGTCCCGGTGGAGATAGGCGGAGAGAAAGGTCTCCTGGGTCAGGTCCTCCGCCGCCGCGGAGTCCCGGACCAGCTGAAAGCAGATGGTGTACACCAGGCGCTCGTATTGAACCACCAGCGCCGAAAAAGATTCCCTTGTTATATTCGCCACACCGGCCTCCGCCCCCTTCCCTGCCGTTCCGGCTCCCGGCTGCCGACATGTATCATACGGCGCGGCTGTCCGAAATTCTTCAAAAATTTTCAAAGAATCTTCAAAAAATTTTTTTAGCTTCTGCCGGAGAAAAAACGCCGGCAGCCGGAGACCCGGCAGACTTCTATTCAATTATGAATAAGATGTATTCATAATTGAATAAAACTGCTGTTTCCAGGCTTGGCCTATGCACTTTTCACAGAGCCGCCCCGGCTGCTTGCGGCGCTTCGCACAAAGCCGCCTGCCCTCTGTTCCGGAACGCCTGCGTGCAGCTCTATTCATTTTTGAATAGAGCCCCAAACTCCCGCCGGAAGCCCTCTGCCGTCTCTGGACAGACTGCCGAATTTTCATAACTATTTTTGGTGATCTCCACAGATTTTCCGCAATGCAGCCAGAAAATACGCCTTGAAAAACTGGCATATAATTTGCTAAAATAATCAGGCACAAGAGCTGCGGGATGCGCTCCCGCCCAAAATATAAGGAGGATGCTACTTATGTATCAGACCGTTCGTTATGAGAAAAAGGACAACATCGGCATCGCCACCATCAACCGGCCCGAGGCGCTGAACGCCCTGAATTCCCAGGTAATTGCCGACCTGGAGGCGCTGATTGGCGAGGTGGAGCAGGACGCCGGGCTCCAGGCCTTCATTCTCACCGGCGAGGGCCGCTCCTTCGTGGCCGGAGCCGACATCGGCGAGCAGAAGCCCATGGACGTGGCCCAGGGCCGCAAGTGGGGCCAGCGGGGCAGCGCCCTGTTCCGCCGCATTGAGAAGCTGGAGATTCCCACCATCGCGGCGGTGAACGGCTTCGCTCTGGGCGGCGGCTGCGAGATTGCCATGAGCTGCGACATCATTCTGGCCGCCGGCCCCAACGCCGAGGGCAAGGGCGGCGCCAAGTTCGGCCAGCCGGAAGTGGGGCTGGGCATCACCCCCGGCTTCTCCGGCACCCAGCGGCTCCCCCGCCGCGTCGGCATCGCCAAGGCCAAGGAGCTGATTTTCTCCGGCAAGGTCATTGACGCCGCCGAGGCCAAGGCCATCGGCCTGGTCAACGACGTTGTTCCTCTGGAGCAGCTGATGGACGCCGCCATGGCCATGGCCAGGTCCTTCACCGCCAACGCCCCCATCGCCGTGAAATACTCCAAGGCCTGCATTGACCGGGGCATGCAGATGGACATTGACGACGGCATCGCTCTGGAAAACGAGCTCTTCGCCATGTGCTTCGCCACCGAGGACCAGAAGGAGGGCATGGGCGCCTTCCTGGAGAAGCGGAAGGAAAAGCACTTCCAGAATAAATAAGGAGGGATTCCCTGTCCGTTCTATGGAAGCGCCGGAGCTCACAGGAGAAATGGCCTGACCAAGGGGTCAGGCCCCACAGGGGAAGCGCAGTCGCCTGCCCAGGAGTCAGCATTTCGGAGTTATGAATGCCAGCGGCTCCGCAGGACGGAAGTCTGCCTTTGCGGGGCCTGTGCCTCTGCGCAGGCCACTCCCCCCACAACCCCGGCGCTCCCAGGAGGAGGGCGGACACATTCTCCCTCAGAGGTCCGCCCCTGCATGGAATCATTTTATCACAGAAAAAGGAGTTCGGAAAGCATGAAAAAGGTTCGCGTCATTACCGCTGAGGAAGCGGCGCTGATGGTCAAGGACGGCGACACTGTCACCACCGGCGGATTCGTCAGCTGCGCCTGTCCCGAGGCGCTGACCAAGGCTCTGGAAAAACGCTTTGAAGAGACCGGCCATCCCCGGGACCTGACCCTTTTCTTTGCCGCGGGCCAGGGCCACCGGGACGGCACCGGCGGCGACCACTTCGGCGGCGAAGGCATGTGCAGGCGCGTGGTGGGAGGCCACTGGGACCGTGCCCCCCGGCTGGGCGATCTGGCCCTTGCCAACAAGATTGAGGCGTACAACCTGCCCCAGGGCGTCATCACCCACATGTTCCGGGACATTGCCGCCCACAACATTGGCACCATTACCCACGTGGGCCTGTATACCTTTGCCGACCCCCGGAACGGCGGCGGCAAGCTGAACGAGTGCACCAAGGAAGACCTGGTGAAGCTGGTGAACATCGAGGGGGAAGAGCGGCTTCTGTATAAGCCCATCCCCATCAACGTCTGCCTGATCCGGGGCAGCTATGCCGACGAGTACGGCAACTGCACAGTCCACCGGGAAATCGGCCCCCTGGACGTCACAGCCCAGTGCCAGGCCACCAAAAACTCCGGCGGCATCGTCATCGTCCAGGTGGAAAAGATTGTCCAGGGCGGCACCCTGGACCCCAGGCTTGTGAAAATCCCCGGCATCTACGTGGACGCCATTGTGGTGGGCTCTCCCGAGGACAATAACCAGTGCCTTGGCATGCCCTATGACGGAGCCCTCAGCGGCGAATTCCGCATCCCCGTGGACGACATCCCCTCCATCCCCCTGGACGCCAAGAAGATTCTGGCCCGCCGGGCCGCCATGGAGCTGCCCCAGGACGCCATTGTCAACCTGGGCACCGGCGCGCCGGAGAAAATCGCCAACGTGGCGGCGGAGGAGGGCATCTCCGACAAGATGACCCTCACTGTGGAGGCCGGCTCCATCGCTGGCGTGCCCTACGGCGGCACCCAGTTCGGCGGCGCGGCCAACTCCATGTCCATTCTGGACCACAACGTTCAGTTTGACTTCTATCAGGGCGGCGGCCTGGATGTGGCCTTCCTGGGTCTGGCGGAGACGGCCCCCAACGGAGATTTGAACGTCTCCAAGTTCGGCACCCGTCTGGCCGGAGCGGGCGGCTTCATCGACATCACCCAGAACGCGAAAAAGGTGGTCTACTGCGGCACCTTCACCGCCAAGGGCCTGAAAACGGAGTGCCGGGACGGCAAGCTGGTGATTACCCAGGAGGGTGCGAAGAAGAAGTTTGTCAACCAGGTGGAACATATCACCTTCTCCGGTACTTATGCCAACAAGGTGGGACAGCCGGTGCTGTACGTCACCGAGCGGGCCGTGTTCGAGCTCCGGCCCGAGGGCGTGACTCTCATTGAGATTGCCCCCGGCATCGACCTTCAGACCCAGGTGCTGGACCAGATGGAATTCATGCCGCAGATCAGCGAGGACCTGAAGCTCATGGACGAGCGGATTTTCCGCGATGAGCTGATGGGACTTGCCAACGACTAATTAGGAATGAGAAATCAGGAATTTTCCCTGACTGAAGCGGAGACCCGCGTTACAAGAGGAATTCCTCATTCCTAACTCCTAATTCCTGATTCAACAATAAGGAGGAACAAAAAAATGGCCTTAATGACCGCTCAAGAGTACATCGAGAGCCTGCGCAAGCTCAAGACCCGGGTTTACATGTTCGGTGAGGAGATTGAGAACTGGGTGGACCACCCCATGATCCGCCCCTCCATCAACTGCGTCGCCATGACCTACGCCCTGGCCCAGGACCCCCAGTACGCGGACCTGATGACCGTGAAATCCAGCCTGACGGGCCATACCGTCAACCGCTTCACCCATCTCCACCAGTCCACCGAGGACCTTATCAACAAGGTGAAGATGCAGCGCCTCCTGGGCCAGAAGACCGCCAGCTGCTTCCAGCGCTGCGTAGGCATGGACGCCTTCAACGCTGTGTTCTCCTCTACCTATGAAATCGACGAGAAATATGGCACCCACTATCACGAAAACTTCAAAAACTTCATCACCATGGTCCAGGACAACGACCTCACCGTGGACGGAGCCATGACGGACCCCAAGGGCGACCGCTCCAAGGCTCCCAGCCAGCAGGCGGACCCGGACATGTACGTCCATGTGGTGGAGCGCCGTCCCGACGGCATCGTAGTCTGCGGCGCCAAGTGCCATCAGACCGGCTCCATCAATTCCCACTGGCACATCTTCATGCCCACCATCTCCATGGGTGAGGCGGACAAGGATTGGGCCGTCTCCTTCGCTTGCCCCACCGACGCCGAAGGCATGTACATGATTTACGGCCGTCAGTCCTGCGACACCCGGAAGCTGGAAGAGGGCGCGTCCATCGACGTGGGCAACGCCAAGTTCGGCGGCCAGGAGGCCCTGGTGGTGCTGGACCACGTGTTCATCCCCAACGAGTACATCTTCCTGAACGGCGAGTATGAATTCGCCGGCATGATTGTGGAGCGCTTCGCGGGCTACCACCGCCAGAGCTACGGCGGCTGCAAGGTGGGCGTAGGCGACGTGGTGATTGGAGCCACCGCCCTGGCCGCGGAATACAACGGCGTGGAAAAGGCCTCCGCCGTCAAGGATAAGCTGATTGAGATGACCCACCTCAACGAAACCCTCTACTGCTGCGGCATCGCCTGCTCCAGCCAGGGCTTCAAGACCAAGGCGGGCAACTACCAGATCGACCTGCTGCTGGCCAACGTCTGCAAGCAGAACGTCACCCGCTTCCCCTATGAGATCGTGCGGCTGGCCGAGGACGTGGCCGGCGGCCTGATGGTCACCATGCCCTCTCAGAAGGACTTCGAGAGCGATACTGTGGTGGGCCGGAACGGCGAGACCATCGGGGACATCTGCAAGAAGTTCTTCGCCGCCCGGGAGGGCGTCTCCACCGAGGACCGCCAGCGGGTCATGCGCTTCCTGGAAAACATGTGCCTGGGCGCGGCCGCCGTGGGCTACCGCACCGAGTCCATGCACGGTGCGGGCTCTCCCCAGGCCCAGCGCATCATGATTGCCCGCCAGGGCAACATCCAGGGCAAGAAGCAGCTGGCCAAGGACATCGCAGGCATCCAATAAGCGCGGGACTCCCGCTTGAACCCGGCGAAGAACGGGAAATCGCCGTATATTGCCGGTATCCAGTCATTTTCCCATTGCCCGGAACAGGCTCCGGACCCCCGGAGCCTGTCCAGATAAACAAGCAGACTGCCAAATTTTTTAAAGGAGAGAACATCACATGGATTTCAATTTGAGTCGTGAACACCAGCTGATTCAGAAGATGATGGCGGAATTCACCGAGAATGAAGTGAAGCCCATCGCCGCCGAGACCGACCTGAACAGCGAATACCCCAGAGAGAACATTGAAAAGCTCTTCCAGCTGGGCGTCATGGGTATGTGCGTACCCAAGGAGTACGGCGGCGCCGGCGCGGACCCCCTGGCCAGCGCCATCTGCATCGAGGAGCTGAGCAAGCAGTGCGCCTCCACCGGCGACATTGTGGCCACCCACAACGGCCTGTGCTGCGATCCCATCCTGACCCACGGCACCGAGGAGCAGAAAGCCAAGTATCTCCCCATGCTGACCACCGGCCACAAGGTGGGCGCTTTCGCCCTCACCGAGCCCAACGCCGGTTCCGACGCCTCCAAGGGCCAGACCGAAGCCCGGCTGGAGGGAGACCATTATGTGATGAACGGCTCCAAAATCTTTATCACCAACGGCTATGTGGCCGACGTGTTCGTGGTCTTCGCCATGACCGACAAGTCCAAGGGCACCAAGGGCATTTCCGCCTTCATCGTGGAGAGCGGTTTCCCCGGCTTCTCTGTGGGCAAGCATGAGGTGAAGATGGGCCTCCACGGCTCTCCCACCGCCGAGATTGTATTCACCGACTGCATCGTTCCCAAGGAAAACATGCTGGGCAAGGAGGGCAAGGGCTTTTCCATCGCCATGCAGACTCTGGACGGCGGCCGTATCGGCATTGCCGCCCAGGCCCTGGGCATCGCTGAGGGCGCTATGGAGGAGGCCATCAACTACACCAAGGGCCGCGTCCAGTTCGGCAAGCCCATCAGCAAGTTCCAGAACACCCAGTTCACCTTTGCCGACATGAAGATGGGCTGCGAGGCCGGCCGCCTGCTGACCTATCAGGCCGCCGTCCTCAAGGGCCAGGGCGTCCGCTACACCAAGGAGGCCGCCATGGCCAAGCTCTGGTGCTCCGAGCACGCCATGAAGACCACCACCAAGGCCCTCCAGATGTTTGGCGGCTACGGCTACACCAAGGATTATCCCATGGAGCGCATGATGCGGGACGCCAAGATCACCGAGATCTACGAGGGCACCAGCGAGGTCCAGCGCATCGTCATTTCCGCCAACATGGGACTGTGATGCTTTCTTGAAAGACTGTAACGACACTTGATTTTGCGAAGTAAAATCTTAGTGGAGTACGTCCCCAATGGGGAAAGTATCCAAAGAACTTTAGCGCGCTCTGACAGTCTGGCGATGAATCGGACCGAAGCGACGGCAGCCAGGCCTCTGCGCGTTTTGAAAACAATTTGGAGGATAAACAAGTATGAAGATCATTGTTTGTGTCAAGCAGGTTCCCGACACCTCCGGTAAGGTGGCCGTCAATCCCGACGGCACCCTGAACCGGGCTTCCATGCAGACCATTACCAACCCCGACGACATGAACGCGGTGGAAGCCGCCCTGAAGCTGAAGGACGAAACCGGATGCAAGGTCATCGTGGTCACCATGGGTCCCCCGCCTGCCGCCGGCATGCTCCGGGAGCTGATGGCCATGGGCGCGGACGAGGCCGTTCTGGTCTCCGCCCGGGAGTTCGGCGGCTCCGACACCTACGCCACGTCTCAGATTCTGGCCGCCGCCATTGATACCATCGGCGTGGAGAAGGACGACATTGTGATGTGCGGCCGCCAGGCCATCGACGGAGACACCGCCCAGGTGGGTCCCCAGATTGCCGAGAAGCTGGGCCTGCCCCAGGTCACCTATGCCGCCGACATCCACAAGGACGGGGACACCGTCACTGTGCAGCGGATGCTGGAAGACGGCTATATGACCATCAAGACCCAGACTCCCTGCCTCCTCACCTGCATCAAGGAGCTGAACAGCCCCCGCTACATGTCCATCGGCGGCATCTATGCCACCTACACAAAGCCTCTGGAGACCTTCGACTATGAGAAGCTCAAGGATCACAAGCTGATTGACGCCTCCACCATCGGCCTGAAGGGCTCCCCCACCAACATCTTCAAGAGCTTTACGCCTCCCCAGAAGGGCGTCGGCGTCATGCTGGAGGGCAGCGGCAAGGAGACCTGCGAGGAGCTGGCCGCCATCCTCATCAAGAAGCACATCATCTGACCTGCTTTTTCTTGAACTTTCTTGACTTTCTTGACTTTCTTGAATTTTCTTGAAAAACTGCGCAGCCGTCGGCGGCTTTGCCGCCGGCAGGCCCCCTTTGCGGGGAAAGCAGGAAATTATAGTTTGCTCTGAGCGTCTGGTTATCTGGTTATTTACCAGACCGGAGCGACGGCAACAGGGTCTGTTCTAACTTAATAGTCTGTAGAGAGGTGTAAAAAAACTTATGTCTACTTTCAATAGCGCGGATATCGCCGCTTTCAAGGACGTCTGGGTCTTCTGCGAGCAGCGCGAAGGCAAGC
>ERZ808037.287-NODE-287-length-53675-cov-40.986156_pt1 | contig 53675 bp, 48 predicted proteins | sample MGYA00380190_ERZ808037 | MGnify/ENA primary metagenome ERZ808037 (study PRJEB31490, sample SAMN06133399) | mouse gut metagenome | isolation source: J9 | host: mice | place: China: Chengdu | collected 2015-05 ... | reverse complement strand
CGAATAAGGATGTGTCAGCCCGAAGGGTTACTTGAAATTATTTTAATTATAACTAATTTATAAGAGTTACTTATGAAAAAAATTATCATATCCCTTATGTCAGTCATATTCGCGGTGGCTTTCAGCGCGTGCGACGATGACAATAACCTCCCTGATGTCCAGCCCTCCGATCAGGGCACGGTGACCGACAGCGAAGGCAACACTTACGCATGGGTGCGCATAGGCAATCTGCTCTGGACCACTTCCAATGCCGCCAACGGCCCACTTATGGACGATTACCGTTATTTCGACAATGTAGAATACAAGAACGCCTTTTCAAAGAGCCAGAAGAAATGGCTGCAGCAGGAGTACCATCCCGCCTGCGGCAATCTCATGTCATGGGACGATGCCATGGAGAGCGCGCCAGAAGGATGGCGCGTTCCTACCGATCAGGACTGGCAGGAACTTGAGCGCATTCTCGGAATGGAGAATTCCGCCGCTACAGGATGGAGAGGTGAAAACGGTGTCGGACTCCGAATGCAGGATAAGGATTCCGGATGCCGTCTCGGGTTGCAGCTTGGTGGTTTCATGACGGCTATCCCTTCCGGATTTGCATGGTTTGATATGAAACTTGACTTCACCGGTGAATACGGTGCTTACTGGACAAGCTCGCTCGACGACTCCGCCCTCGACCACAAGACGGCATGGTACCGCAAGGTTCATTGCTCCAACGGCGGCGTGGACCGCGTGTCAGGCCGGTGCGACAAGCTCATGGCTGTCCGCTGGTGCAGAAACGCCATGTGATATGCTGCGATTATGATAAAATGTATAAATGATTGTATATATATGGTTGCGGGTCATCACCGGAAGTATATGATCATGGTAGTTGTCGGGAGTTCTTGACACTCTTCTCCCGATCATTCCGAAAAAATTGATGAAACCCGCAAATATTCCTAACTTTGCGTTGTTAATGTAGTGTGTCGGGATTATCACCGATGGTAATCCCGACCCTATATTTAAATCCTATACCGCAACGCTCAAAGTGACAATCCGGGAATTCGAGAACATATACCGCAGGCTCTACACGCGCATGTACCTCTACGCTCACAGCTTCATAGAGGACGGAGAAGTGTGTCGTGACCTTGTGGGCGACGTGTTCATGCGCTTCTATGACGTCCGCGACACGGTGAGAGAGGACACAGTCGAAGCCTATCTGCGCGCGAGCGTACGCAACGCATGCCTCATGTGGATGCGCCGGCAGGAAAATTTCGACCGTTACGCCGAGTTCTTCAGGCTGACGGCTGCCGAGCTTGACAGCCTCGACATGACCGACGAGAACATCGAGACCCTTCACCGCGCCATCGACGCCCTCCCCGAGCGCACGCGCTGGGTGCTCGAGCAGTGCTCCCTCCATGGCAAAAGCTATCGCGAGGTGGCCGATATGCTCGGCATAACACCCGACGGAGTCAAGAAACATATCGTGAAAGCATACTCATCAATACGCGAATTTTTCCGCAAAAACACCTGACCTTATAATCTTAAAGCTCACCTTGGAATGAATCCGTTCTTACATAATCATCAGGAAGAAGATGAGGGGTCGTTGGCCGAGCGTCTCCACATCCGCCGTGCCCTATCGTCACGCAAGGCTGCTGTGCCCGATGTCGATACCGAATGGGAGCGGCTCAAAGCCCGCATAGAGGAGCGTGAGAAAGCTGCGCGCCGCAGCAGCATGCGCCGCCGGCTGTGGGCCGGCATGGCAGCCGCTGTGGCCGTGGCAATTGTCGCCGCAGGGGTGAGCTTGCTGCTCCCCGGTTCGTCTGACCGGGGCGGAGTGGACCTCTATATAGCCGAAGCCCCCGCCGGAGGGGCCGTCACGGTGACCACCTCGGCCGGAAAGAGGACGGTAATGCCCCCCGTAGCGGCAAAGAGCGCGCCAGTGGCAGTGGCCACCGACGCCGAACCTGACGACAGAGTGGTCATAGTCACCCCCGCCGGACAGGAGATCGCAGTAGTGCTCCCTGACAGCTCCAAAGTATGGCTCTGGCCCAACTCGCGCCTTGAATACACCGCACGCTTCGACGCCCGTGAGCGCACAGTCTCACTGAGCGGCGAAGCCTACTTCGACGTGACTCCTATGCCCGGATGCCCATTTATAGTGCATACCGAATGCCTCGACACCCGTGTCTACGGCACCGAATTCGTGGTCAGGGCATTCGGCCGCAAGGACGCCGAAGTTCTCCTTGTGGAAGGAAGCGTGGGAGTGTCGGCCGACGGCTCAGAGCAGCAGGTGCGACTTGAGGCCGGGCAGGAAGCCACCCTCACATCCGACGGATTTGACGTAACCGAATTTGACCCGTATCCTCTGCAGCAATGGAGAGACGGCATGTTCTTCTTTGAGGATGACGAACTTATGGACATACTCATCGCGCTCGGAAAATGGTACGGTGTATCCATCGTAGCCTACAACGACAGCGCGCTGCACCGCCGCGTACACTTCGTGGCCGACCGCAACGCCGACCTCTCCCCCGTGATAAAAGACCTCAACGCAATCCTCACCGACGGCCACAAAATCGTCTACGAAGACAACCAGCTCTCCCTCTTCTGATCCCCCGCCCCCAGGTCCGTCGGCCCCATCGCCATCCCGATTTTTTGTTCTTATTGCGAATTAACAACAATATCGATTGGCCTGATATTGACTGAACTTTTATTGATATTAATTGATCGTACAGAGGGGGCGTGCCCCACCGCTGCGCGCCAGATTGTATCCCATGCCGCGCGCCAGATTGTATCTAATCCCGCGAAAATATCAATCACTTAATATCCTCCCACTCGGCATCAGATACCTGTGGTTCGCGCGGGGTATGGCGGGGCGCATTGCCTCCGGCCGACGCGGTATAATCATCCCGTGACGTCTCCTCCGAAGCCGTCACGCGTATCTCCTCAAACTCCACATACTCCCCCTCGTCGCGCGAAAAAATCTTCCCCTTCCGGGAGGTCGCGCCATATCCTCCGGCAGCGTTGCGACCGCCGTATGATCCGCGGGTATGATCCCCCTCTCCGGGCATCTGCCCGAAAGCGTCGCCGAACGCCTGGCCGAACATATCGTTGACCTTCTGCCTGAACTTCCGCTGCATATAGCGGGCAAGCAGAGGCTTCACAACGAGCCAGAGGAAATAAACTATTATTATAGTACCAAAAAAAGTCAGCATAATAAATCCCGGTTTATGTCATAATAAAAAGCGGCACACCATTATGGATATCCGGTTATGTCATAACAATGATCCTGTCCTTCCGGTTTATGCGGAGCGTGGCCTGTGGGTGACGTGCGGCCGGCCGCTAAGCTTGGGTATTCTCCCCAATGTTGTCAGGATCGGTGCGCTTCCCGAGCAGAGAAATGAGGATATAGAGGACTATGGTCCATGCGAGCCCGGCCACCCCGTCGGTGATCACAAAGAGCACGCATGCGGCAAGCACCGTGTAGCGGCGCACATTGCCCCGCAGCGACATGTCGTGAAATTTCAGAGAGAACATCTTCAGCTCGCTCACCATGAGCAGCGACACCCCGAGGATCAGTATCACCGTCACTATGTCACCCGGATAGCCGTGCACGTCGATCCATCCCAGTGTCCCGATCCAGAATATGGCGTTGGCCGGTATGGGCAGGCCCACAAACGATGTGGCCTGGCGTGTGTCGACATTGAATTTGGCGAGCCTCAGCGCACCCATGAGCGCGATGAACAGAGCTATGAGCGACACCCCTACGGGCGCGCCCGAACCCATCATGGTGTTCAGCACCAGAAATGCGGGGGCAAGCCCGAAGCTCACGAGATCGCTCAGCGAGTCAAGCTCCTTGCCCATAGGTGAATATGCGCCGAGCAGGCGTGCCGAAAGACCGTCGCAGAAGTCAAACACTGCGGCCGCCCCTATGAATATCCATGCCCACTGGAACCCGTAGAGCCCCATATACTGTGCTCCGGAATGGAATGCCAGAAACACAGCGATGCATCCGCACAGGAGGTTGAGGCAGGTGATGGTGTTGGGGATGTATGTCTTTATATTCATCACATTCTGTTTATGGTGTACGTCTCGAATTGTCATGCCGGACGTCATGTTTCTTTAGAAGAACCTTTCCGAGATTCCAGCTCTTGTCGGCAAGGATAAAATCTTCGATATCTTCGCTTTTGCCTTTTTTTATATCTCAGCATTTGCTGTTTTTATATCTCAGCTTTTGTCGGCAAGGAGAGCTACTTCAGTGATTCCTCCCACGGTCTTGTCGCCGATCTTGACTTTCACCTTGGCGTCGAGCGGGAGGTAGATGTCGACACGCGACCCGAACTTGATGAAGCCCATGTGGTCCTCTATGTTGGCCCGCTCGCCCGGCTCCGCATAGGTGACTATGCGGCGTGCGACGGCTCCGGCTATCTGCCTTACGAGGATCTCCTGTCCGTTGTTGGCGCGTATCAGCACCGTGGACCGCTCGTTCTCTATGCTTGCTTTGGGGAGATACGCGCTCAGGAAGCGTCCGCTGTGGTGGCGCACAAGCAGCACTTTACCGTCGACCGGAAACCAGTTGGCGTGCACGTTGAGAACCGACATGAACACCGAAAGCATCCTCACCTTGCGCCGGAGCACCTCAGGCTCGAACACCTCTTCGAGTGCCACCACTGTGCCGTCGACCGACGAGACGACAACATTTTCCCTCTCGCCGCGGAAAGTGCGCCTCGGCGAGCGGAAGAAGTTGACCACGAACAGATAGAACACACCGCACACCGAGGAGAACACGGCCGGTATCACCGCCGGACGGATGAACATCCATGCCGAGAGGTTGATGACAACCAGTATCAGCAGGAGTATCAGAAGTATATTGGTGCCTTCAGTATGTATCTTTACCCTCATTTCGGTGGCTCTGTGTTATGGCTTTTCGGTTATTAGGTTCTTTATTAATGTGCAAAGATAATCTATTTTCACCATTTCGCAAAGCAGAGTGGCACGGAATGATGAAATTTAATGAATATTCTCTAAAAGTGTGTTATGAAACCCTCTAAAACTCCGAGAAGGCGAGCGGGAGTGTGGAGCGCACGGAGGGGAGTATGTACACCTTGTCGCGCCCGGCGAGTATGACCCTGACGTCATGTCCGGCGAGCGTCTCGTATTCGAGCAGGGCCTGCCGGCATGCCCCGCAGGGCGACACCGGCTCGGCGGTCTCCTTCCCGTCGGTGCCCCGGGCCGCTATGGCTATGGCGGTGAAGCCTGCCTCGGGCCATCGTGAGTGGGCGTAGTAGCATGCCGTGCGCTCGGCACACAGCGACGAGGGGTAGGCGGCGTTCTCCTGATTGGAGCCTGTGACAATCTCGCCGTTGTCAAGGAGTATGGCCGCGCCTACGCTGAAATGGCTGTAGGGGGAGTAGGAGCGGAATGTGGCCTGACGGGCGGCGTCGACAAGGCCGCGCTCACGGGCGGGCAGCTCGTCGATGCCTGCCTCGATGACGGGGATGGTGATTGTAAGCTCTTTCATAGGCTGTTGTATAGGTTGAGGCAGGCGTCGTCGAGGAGGTCGAGCACCAGCTCGAACCCTTCGGCCCCCTCGTAATAAGGATCCGGTACATAGTCATAACGCGCGGAGGGGGAAAAATATTCCGACATGGCATGTATTTTTCCCTCGGCCTCGGATGTCGGGGCCATGTCGCGCAGGTCGGCGATGTTGGCCGAGTCCATTCCTATGATGAGATCGAAGTCGTCGAAGTCGCTTTCGGTGACCTGGCGGCACCTGTGGGTCAGCTCCAGCCCGCGCTTGCGCGCATGGAGCCGCATGCGCCGGTCGGGGAGGTCGCCTATGTGGTAGCGGCCGGTGCCGGCCGAATCGATGGTCCATTCATCCTCCGCGCCATGTTCGCTCACTATGCGGCGCATTATCCCCTCCGCGGCCGGAGAGCGGCATATGTTGCCGAGGCACACGAAGAGTATGCTGTGTTTTTTCATTGTTGTTATTGTTGGCTGAAAGGCTGTGCCATAATTTTATGAAGTATGGCACAGCCTCTCTTTGTGTGTAGTGTTTTCAGTGTATGCTTTGTCCTGCGTGGGTCAGTGCGGTTTCCCGCAGGTTCTTGCAGTGTCGCGGCGTGGTGTCGCTTATTGTTCGAGGTCCTTGGGGATCGCCACGATCCTGAGGTTGCATCCGTTGATGAAGTCGATGATGCTCTGACGCTCGGGCGACGGGTCCACGTCGGCCTCGATGCGCTTCAGCGCGTTGAACACGGATGTGCCTGTCTGATACAGGTGGCGGTAGCACTTGGCGATGTCGTCGATGCGCTCCTCGCTCAGCCCTCCGTCCTTCTTCAACAGATATGCGTTCACGCCGAAGTAGGATGTCGGGTTGTGGGCCATGATGCAGAAGGGGGGTACGTTGCCGGTGATGCGGCATCCGCCCTTGACGAGCACCCAGTCGCCTATCTTTGAGTTCTCGTGCACCACGACGCTTGACGACAGTATCACGCACTCGCCGATCTCGACGTCGCCGGCTATGGACACGTTGTTTCCTACCACCGTCTTCCCCTTGAGGCAGGAGTCGTGACCCACGTGGGAGTTGGCCATAAGGAACGATCCTCCACCTATCCTTGTGCCCCCTTCAGGGTTGATGCCGCGGTTGATGATCACATTCTCGCGCACCACCACATTGTCCCCGAGGTAGCAGTAGGTGAAGCCGCCCTTCCAGCGGAAGTCCTGCGGGTCCGCGCCTACTATCGCGCCCTGGAACACCTTGCAGTTCTTTCCCATGCGGGTGCCGCGGATGATGCTTGCAAAGGGCATTATCACGCAGTTGTCACCTATCTCCACATCCTTGTCGATGAATGCGAAGGGGTGGATTGTGACGTTGTCGCCTATCTTGGCCGACGGGTCGACGTGAGCTTTATCGCTTATCATAAGTAACTCCTATAAATTAGTTATAATTTAAATTTTTCAAGCAACCCTTCGGGCTGACACATCCTTATTAGTCTTTTCGGCGATTTTCGCGCTGTCGCTCAATAGTGTAGCTCGCCACACTCCTTTGCTCCATCTCGAAAATCTCTTGAAAAATACTTCATAATTATGTGTCAGCTGATTTTTGCGAGTTACTTAACATTGTGTTTTGGCTGGGGGCTGGGGTTAGCGGCCTCCGCCGAGATTCTGGTAGAGGTTTATGAGCGCGCGTGTCGCAGCGAGGTTGGTAGTGATCTGAGCCGTCTGCGCGCCGAGGAGGTTCTGCTGGGCGGTGAGCACCTCGAGATAGGTGGTCGATCCGTCAAAGAGCAGGAGCTCGTTGGTAATGTCGACGGCCTTTGACATGTTGTCGACCTGCAGAGCGAGCCACGACTGCTTTTCAAGGCTCTTCTCGTAGGTGGTGAGGGCGTCGCTCACATCGGCTGCCGCGCTCATGATGGAGTACTCGAAGTTGTTGAGAGCCTGCTTCTGCTGAGCCTTGGCGGCCTCCAGACGCGCTATGTTCTGTCCGCGCGAGAAGAGGGGGGCCGTAAGGCTCGCGCCGAGCTGCACGAACCACTGCGCCGGGTTGGATATGAATGTCCCGAAGGTGTTGGTGAATCCTCCGTTGGCAGTGATGTTGAGCGTCGGGTAGAAGGCGGCGCGGGCCGAGTTGGTGGCATAGAACGCCGAAGCGAGAGCCATCTCCGAGGCGCGCACGTCAGGACGGGCGGCAAGCTCGGCCATGGGCACCGACGTGCGGGCTATGGCGGGCTGGGAGAGGTTTGCGCTGGCGGGTATGCTCCACTTCTGCGGCATGGTGTTGAGCAGGAGCGACAGGGTGTTGTTGGCCTCGTGCAGCGACATCTCTATGTCGTTGATCGACGACTCGATGCTGAAGTACTGGGCCTCGCTCTGCACCACGGCGTTCTCCCTGAGGCGTCCGGCCTCCTTGAGGTCGCGCATGGTCTGCACGCTCTGCTTCCACAGCACGGCTGTCTCGCGCGACAGCTCAAGCTGGCTCTGCAGCGCGGCTATCGTGTAGTAACACTGGGCCACGCCGGCTATTATCTGCGAGCGCACGGCCTGTTCGTAGGCCTTGGCCTGTGCTTCGGCGGCCTCCGCGCCCTTGCGGCCGTTGCGGAGCTTGCCGAATATGTCCACCTCCCAGTTGACCGCGAGCGGGAGCTGGTAGCTCCATTCGCTCCATGTGTTCAGGGAGCGAGTGCGGGTAGCGTTGGGAGCAAACGCCACCGAGGGGAGGTAGCTCAGGCGCGCCCCTTTGAGCTGGGCATGCGCCATGTCCACACTGAGTTTGGCGTTTCTTAGGTCCTTGTTGTTGGCGAGGGCGCGCTCTATGAGGTCGGCGAGCAGAGGGTCGGTGAACACCTGCTGCCACCTGAGGTTCCCGAAGGCTTCGGGGTCGGCCTCCTGCTTCAACGCCTCGGCATACTCGTTGACGAGGGCATTGTCGACCTTCTCGGGGTTGTATTTGGTGTAGATCCCGCACCCGGAGAGCGCGCTCACGCTCAGTCCGGCTGCAAGGAAGAGTGATATCTTGTTGAATTTCATATATAGCCCTGTGTTATTTGTTTACCGAATATTGCTCGATCTCGTTCTCGATGCCCTCGTTGTCGGTGTCCTCCCACTTGAGCGGGGTGAACTTCTCCTGGATCTTCTGGAATATCACGAAGAGGGCGGGAACTATGAGCACCTGAAGTATCATGCCTATGAGCATGCCGCCGATCGATCCGGTGCCGAGGGCGCGGTTGCCGTTGGCTCCGGCTCCCGAGGCGAACATCATGGGGAGAAGTCCGATGATCATGGCGAGCGAGGTCATGAGGATGGGTCGCAGACGGGCCGACGCTCCCTGGATGGCGGCGTTGACTATCGACATGCCCGTGCGGCGGCGTTCAACGGCAAACTCCACTATAAGGATGGCGTTCTTGGCGAGAAGACCGATGAGCATGATGAGCGCGATCTGCAGGTAGATATTGTTGGATATACCGAATATCTGCGCGAATATGAAGGTGCCCATGAGGCCGAACGGTATCGAGAAGATCACCGAGAACGGCAGGATGTAGCTCTCATACTGGGCCGAGAGCAACAGGTAGACGAAGAGCAGACACAGCCCGAAGATGATGGCGGTGGTGCTGCCTGAGCCCTGCGACGCCTCCTCGCGGGTCATGCCCGAGAACTCGTAGCCGTAGCCCTGGGGGAGAGTCTCTGCGGCCACGCGCTCTATGGCTGCGAGGCAGTCGCCCGAGGTGTAGCCCGGGGCGGGCGATCCGGTCACCGACATGGACTGGAACATGTTGAAGCGGTTCATGAGGTCAGGGCCGTACACCTTGGTGAGGGTCACGAAGTTGCTTATCGAAGCCATCTCCGCGCCGTTGCGTATCTTTATCGCCGAGAGGGTCTCGGGGCTTACGCGTGCCTCGGGGTTGGCCTGCATCATCACGCGGTATATCTTGCCGAAGCGGTTGAAGTTGGACACATACATACCGCCGTAGTAGCCCTGCAGCGTGGTGAGTATGGTCTTGGGGGATATACCTGCCTGCTTGGCCTTGGCAGCGTCGATGTCGATCATGTACTGCGGGAAGGTGGGGTTGAACGTTGTCATGGCCACCTGCACCTCAGGCTGCTGGTTGAGCTTGGCGAGGAATCCCTGCACAACGGCGAAGAAGTCGTTGATGTCGCCGCCGGTGCGGTCCTGCATCTTGATCTCGAAGCCGTTGGTGAGCGAGTAGCCGGTGATCATAGGGGGCGCGAATATCACCACGCGGCCGTCCTTGATGGCGGCTCCGGTCATGCCGTAGAGCTTGCCGAGTATGGCGTTGGAGGTCTGGTCGGCGCGCTTGCGGTCCTCCCAGTTCTTGAGCTTGAGGATGAACGTACCGTAGGTGGCACCCTGGCCTGCCATGAAACTGTAGCCCGAGATCTTCTGGCGGTACTCTACCTCGGGGATGGTGGCTATGATGGCATCCACCTGGTCGAGCACCTGGTCAGTGCGCTCCTGCGATGTGCCCGGGGGCATGTCCACCATGCAGAAGAGCACGCCGGTGTCCTCATTGGGCACGAGAGTCGAGGTGGTCACGCTCATGAGCCATACGAGGATGGCTGTCGAGAGTGCCACGATCCCGAACGATGTCACCTTGTGGTTGATGAAGAACGATGTGAACCCGTTGTAGGCTTTGAGGATCCTGCCGAAGCCTATCTCGAATCCCTTGTGGAAACGCTTGCCGAAGATCCCGAGGATGGTGACGATGGCGCAGACGCTCGCTATGATGAGCTTCACGGGGTGCTCCATGCTGTACCATCCGAGCACCATGAATGTGATGGTGGCCGCGAGGAACGCGAAGGTGATCAGCGGCGGAAGGTCGAGGGTGAAGCGTCGCTTGGCGTTGGCTGCCACGGCTCCGGCGGCCGCGCTGTAGGCGTCGCCCATGCGCTTGCCCAGGGAGTCATGGTTGTCATGACCCTTGAGGAACACGGCGCAGAGCGCGGGGGAGAGGGTGAGGGCGTTGAGCGCGGAGATGCCTATGGCTATGGCCATCGTGAGGCCGAACTGGCGGTAGAACACACCTGTGGTGCCGCTCATGAACGACACGGGGATGAACACGAGCATCATCACAAGGGTGATCGAGACGATGGCCCCGCCTATCTCGCCCATGGCGTCGATCGAGGCCTTGCGCGCGCTCTTGTAGCCCACGTCGAGCTTGGCGTGCACCGCCTCGACCACGACTATGGCGTCGTCGACCACAATCGCTATCGCAAGTACAAGGGCTGAGAGGGTGATGAGGTTGATGGAGAACCCTATGAGGTTCATGAAGAAGAATGTGCCCACGAGTGCCACGGGGATGGCGATGGCGGGGATGATGGTGGAGCGGATGTCCTGAAGGAACACGTACACCACGAAGAACACGAGGATGAATGCCTCGATGAGGGTCTTGATCACCTCATGGATCGAGGCGTTGAGGAAGTCGTTGTTGTTCATCGGCACGGCTATCTCAAGTCCGGCCGGAAGCTCTTTCTTCATGTTGTCGACCACCTTGAGACAGTCGTCGATGATCTGGGTGGCGTTGGAGCCTGCGGTCTGGAACACTATACAGCTCGTGGAGACGTAGCCGTTGAGGGTGTTGGAGAAGCCGTAGGTCACGCGCCCGAGCTCTACCTTGGCCACGTCGCCCAGGTGGAGCACCTCGCCGGTGGGCTTGGCTGCCACTACGATGTTCTCGAACTCTTCGGGGGTGGAGAGGCGTCCCTTGTACTTCAGGGTGTACTGGAACGACTGGTCACCCTGCTCGCCGAACGCTCCCGGGGCGGCCTCGATGTTCTGCTCGGCAAGTGCCGCGGAGATATCGGTAGGCATGAGCCCGTACTGGGCCATCACCTCGGGCTTGAGCCAGATGCGCATGGAGTAGTCCGCGCCGAACGACATGACGTCGCCCACGCCCGACACACGCTGCAGCTGAGGGATCATGTTGATCTTGGCGTAGTTGTCGATGAACTCCATCGAGTAGCGGCCGGTGGGGTCGTAGAGTGCCACCATGAGGAGCATGGAGGTCTGGCGTTTCTGTGTGAGCACGCCCACCTGGGTCACCTCGGCGGGGAGAAGGTTCTGGGCCTTGGCAACACGGTTCTGCACGTCTACGGCGGCCATGTCGGGGTCAAAACCCTGCTTGAAGTACACTGTGATGTCGGCCGAGCCTGTGTTGGTGGCGGTCGACTCCATGTAGGTCATACCCTCGGCACCGTTGATCGACTCCTCGAGGGGTGCTATCACGGAGTTGAGCACCGCCTGGGCGTTGGCTCCGGTATAGGAGGTGGAGACACGTATGGTAGGCGGCGCGATGTCAGGGAACTGGGTCACCGGAAGCGAGAAAAGCCCGATGAGGCCCAGCAGTACGATGAAGATGGAGATCACCGTCGACAGCACCGGCCTATTGATGAATGTATCGAGTTTCATTGTTGAGTTGAGGAATTTTTGGATTCTTTGTATCTGTGGTGTGGGGTGTTATTCGGCTTTCCCGGTTGCTGCTGCGGCTGGTGCTGCATCTGCGGGTGCTGCCTCGGCAGGGGCGGCTGTGGGGTTGATGGTCATGCCGTCCTTGAGCTTGGTGCCCACACCCTCGGTGGCTATGCGGTCGCCGGCCTTGAGGCCTGAGGTCACCACGAAGACCTTGCCGTCATTGTTGGCCTCGATGGTCACGGGGGTCGACACTACCTTGTTGGAGTCGTTGACCACATACACGAACCTGCGGTCCTGAAGCTCGAAGGTGGCCTTCTGAGGTATCACGAGCACGCTGTCCATGGGGCTCGGTATGATGATCTGTCCTGTCGCGCCGCTGCGGAGCACTCCGTCGGGGTTGTTGAAGAGGGCGCGCACGCTCGATGCGCCGGTGTTGTTGTCGATGACTCCCGACACTGTGGCTACTTTCCCTTCCACCGGGAACATGGTGCCGTCACTGAGCCTGAGCTTTACGGCCGGCATCGACTTGATGGCTGCCTCGACGGAGCCTTTGCCGTTGCCCGAGAGGGCGAGGAGATCCTTCTCGGTGAGCGAGAAGTAGGCATACACCTGTGAGTTGTCGCTCACGGTGGTGAGAGGCTGGGCCGACGAGGGACTTGCCAGGGAGCCTTCGCGGTTGGGTATCTGTCCCACCACGCCGTCGCTCGGCGAGGTCACCACGGTGTAGGCGAGGTTCTTCTGCGCGTTCACAAGGGCTGCCTTGGCTGTGGCGAGCTGTGCGTTGGCCTGCTGGAGGGAGTTCTCGGCAAGCTGGTATTCGTACTGCGAGATGATGTTCTTGTCAAGAAGGGTCTTCTTGGAGTCGGCTGTCATCTTTGCTGTGTTTACGGCTGTCTGTGCTGAGTTGAGGGCTGCGCGGGCCTGGTCGACGGCTGCCTGGAACTGCACCTGGTCCAGGGTGAAGAGTGCCTGGCCCTTGCGTACGCGCTGTCCTTCGTCGACATGTACCTTGGTGATGAATCCTGTCACCTGCGGACGTATGTCGATGTCGGTCTTGCCCTTGATGGTTGCGGGGTAGGTCGACTGGAGGTCTACGTTCTGAGGAGCGAGTGTGACTGTGGCGATTGCGGGCGCGGGCATCTCTCCCTGCTGCTGGCCATGGTTGCTGGAGCATGACGGGAGTGTGGCGGCCGCGAGCAGCGTTGCGAGGCTGCCGATTGCGAATGACGAGATTGATTTCATTGTGTCGTTGTCGTCTTTTTGGTTATTATACCTATATTAGTTGTTTGTTTTTGTGTCGTGTTGAAACGCCGGATGCAAAAATCCACGCAAAGGTACAATGAAAAAATACCATTTTGGAAAAATATGACAACTTTTTTAGCGATTTTGTCCGCTCATTCCCAATTTTTGTACATTTTGACCAATCTTGAAAACACTTTTTAGCATTATGCGGCGTTATCGCACTCTCCGCAGCGACGCAGGGTGTTAACTTTGCGCAAAAAAGCATGGTTATGACGAAACACTCTCCAAAACAGCACCCCTATCGTGTGGGGCTGGCGGCGATAGGCCGGATGTACGTGCGCATGATAGGTTATGCACGGTCCAACGTGGTGACCGACGGGGAGTTCCGCGACATGATGATGGGCGTGATGTGCTACATCGAGGATCCCGGGTGGAAGCCCGGCCCGGAGGATGCGGTCAACCCCGAGGTGATGGGGAGCTTGTGTGCCGGCATTGACAAGAGCGCGCGTCTCTCGGCCGCGGCGCGTGGGCGCGCTGCCCGCCGCAAGGAGAGGCAGGAGGGTGCCGGTGGCGCGGCGGCTGCCCGCGAGGCTAAGGAGCGCGCCTATCCGCCCATGAGGGTGGCGGAGCCTGAAGCGCGCCGTCCCGGTCCCGCCGGCAGGAGGTGCACGCCGTCAGTCGGGGCTGCGGCCGTCCGCGAGGTCGACATTTCCCCTCCGTGGCGTCATGGACCCGCTCCGGGACGCTCCCCCGACGGCTGAAATGGCAGCGAGGGACGCGCATGGGGAGTTTTTTTATGTCAGGGGAGGGGGAATGTGTGAAAAAATCACTACATTTGCATTTTGATTGCATACGTGCGTTCATTAACCAAATAATCCCTCAGCCTCAGGCTGAATGCCAATGATACAGTCTCCTTACCGTCGAGGTGCCGACGACGGATTCATCTTCGGCGCATATCTTACGGTGATGTTCTTCGCCTCGGTCTTCGGGCTGTCGCTCCTTGCGGGAGTCATGGCGGTGTGTGTCCCTCTGGTCATATATCGCTTCATGCTCCGCTATCACCGCAGCCTCGGGCCTCTCGGGTCGTTCCCCATGCTGTGGATGCAGGGGGTGGTGATATTCTTCTGCGGGATGCTCATAGCGGGTGCCGCGCTTGTGGTGTTCATGAAATGGATATCCCCTGACTTTGTCGTGGAGCAGATGCGCGCTGTGGCCGCCGTAAAGGGCACTATGCCCGGTACACAGGTCGACCTTGCCGCCGACATGGCCCGGAAAATGCTCGACGCCAATTTCGTGCCCGCCCCGATAGAGATAGTCGTGGAGATGATGATGCTCGCCATAGTCACCGGTTCGCTCCTCTCGATGACGCTGAGCGGCCTGTTCGCCCTCCGGCGCAGGCGCGAGTCCGGCTCAAGGGGATGCAACATCTGACACATCTATAAATTGTCTTTCAGCAATCTCTTAACCATATAACCCCTACAAAAAAACTCTACCAGCGGAATTCCACCAATGGATATATCAGTAATAGTACCTCTGTACAATGAGGCAGAGTCGCTGCCCGAGCTTGCAGCCTGGATCGACCGGGTGATGAAGGAGCATGACTTCTCCTATGAAGTGATATTTGTCGACGACGGATCGACCGACGGTTCATGGGAGGTGATACACAGGCTCGCAGCCGCCAATCCGGCTCTGAGAGGCGCGTCATTCCGCCGCAACTACGGGAAGTCGCCCGCGCTCAACACCGGATTCGGGCTTGCCCAGGGCGATGTGGTGATAACCATGGACGCCGACCTTCAGGACTCCCCCGACGAGATACCCGAGCTTTACCGCATGATAATGCGCGACGGCTATGACCTTGTGTCGGGGTGGAAGAAGAAACGCTATGACCCGCTCTCCAAGACAATCCCCACAAAGCTTTTCAACGCCACGGCCCGGAAGGTCAGCGGCATAAAGAACCTGCATGACTTCAACTGCGGACTGAAGGCCTACCGCAAGGAGGTGGTGAAGCATATCGAGGTCTACGGCGACATGCACCGCTACATCCCGTATCTTGCCAAGAATGCCGGCTTCACGAAGATAGGGGAGAAGGTGGTGCAGCATCAGGCGAGGAAATACGGCAAGACCAAGTTTGGCCTTGACCGCTTTGTCAACGGTTATCTCGACCTGGCCACGCTGTGGTTCACCGGCCGCTTCGGCGCGAAGCCCATGCACTTCTTCGGGCTGCTCGGATCGCTGATGTTCATAGTGGGTTTCATCGCCGTCATGGTGGTGGGATTCGGCAAGCTCTATGACATGTATCACGGCAACCCTTACATACTCGTCACCGAGTCGCCTTACTTCTATCTGTCGCTCGTGATGATGATCATAGGCACCATGCTGTTCCTTGCCGGATTTCTCGGCGAGCTGATAGTGCGCAACTCCCCATCGCGCAACCATTATGAGATAAAGGACAAGCTCTAAAAAAACAATCTCTAAAATTGACTAACCGCAATGAATACTTATCCCGAACTGTACAGCCTCTCGCTCAACCGGTTCTCATGCCGTAGCTATTCACCGCAGCCGGTGCCTGAGGATGCCATGATGGCAGTGCTTGACGTGGCGAGGCTCGCTCCGTCGGCATGCAACCGCCAGCCGTGGCTGTTTATAATAGCCGATGCCCCTGATGAACGCGAGGCTGTGGCGCAGAGCTATTCGCGCGACTGGATAAGGACCGCTCCCTGCTACATCATAGCCTGCGGCTTGCACGACAAGGCCTGGCACCGCCCATGCGACGGAAAGGACCACACCGATGTGGACCTCGCGATAGCCATAGAGCACCTGTGTCTGGCTGCGGCGTCGCTGCATCTCGGCACTTGCTGGGTGTGCAATTTCGATCCCCGGGTGATAGCCGGGGCGTTCCGTCTCCCCGAAGGGGTGGAGCCGGTGGCGATCATACCCATAGGCTATCCGGCCGAGGGGGGTTCGGCTCCCGGGAAGAGCCGCAAGGAGCTTGATGAGATAGTGAGGCGCGGAAAATTCTGACAAGGTTTGAAAACTCTGTTCTACATATTATTGCCGCTTGCCGCTCTGGCAGCCGCTCTGGCGGGGTGCAACTCCACCGGATGCACCGACAATCAGAACTCGGTGCCGTATGCGGGATTCTATTCCATGTCCACTAAGGAGAAGGTTGTCATCGACTCCCTCGCCATTTCGGGGGAGGGCGCGCCCAACGATTCGCTGCTGGTGTCTCCCTCCGAGAAGGTGTCGTCGGTGTATCTCCCGCTGCGCGCCGGCGAGTCGGCCACGACGTTCATCATAAAGTACATGCAGAAGCATCTCGCTCAGGCGGGAGTGCAGGACCGCGTGACTTTCTATTATGAGTCCATGCCATATTTCGCCTCCGAGGAGTGCGGTGCCATGTACCATTACCGCATCACGCGTGTGGCGCACACGTTTCAGATACTTGACTCCGTGGGCATATCCGATTCACTCGTCACCAATGTGGAGCGAATGACCATAGGTCTGTACTTCCGCATAGCCGAGCCGGATCCGGATGAGCCGGATCCTGACGAGCCCGGCCCCGATGGGCCGGGGACTGATCCCGATCTCCCCACCGATCTCCCCACCGATGTCCCGCAGGAGGGGGACGGCAATGTATAGGACGTTGATAGCCGTTGTGGCAGCCGTCATAATAGGCGCGCTGTCGGTGCAGGTGCAGGCGCAGCGCAGGGTGACCCCCGTGGTGCCCCGCGATCCCGGTGCGGCTCCGGTGATACCCGATGTGAAGAAGCCCATCGACCCTTCGAGACTCGTGACCACTACCGACGCGCAGGGCAACACTGTGACTGTCGACACTGTGACCGGCCTCGAATATGTCGACTCGACTCTGCTCAAGGCTCCCCCGAAGATGGAGTATCCTCTGCTTCATGAGGTGGTGGCGGGGGTCAACGTGTGGGACCCCGTGATGCGCGCCCTCGGACAGAAGTACGGCCTGGGCGACGTGTGGGGCGAGCTGAGCATGCACAACCGCTATTTCCCGTTCTTCGCCATAGGCCTGGGCAACTGCAACGACACCCCGGTCGACAAGAACTACACTTTCAAAACCCCTATCGCTCCTTACTTCAAGATAGGTGCCTCTTACAATTTCCTGTATAATTCCAATCCCGACTACAAGCTCCAGATGGGGCTGCGCTACGGATTCTCGACCTACAAGTGGAGTGTGCTCGACGTCACTGTCGACGAGGGATACTGGGGACAGCCGTCACATTTCTCGCTCGAGGGGCTGAGCCATACCGCCGGCTATCTCGAGGTGACATTCGGCATAAAGGTCAAGATTGCCGGTAACTTCTCGGCCGGATGGACCCTCGTGTACCATTCGGTGCTGCATGAGTCGAAGTCACCTTACGGCAAACCAATGTATATCCCGGGCTACGGAAAGCGCAACGGGGCGTTCACGGCGAATTTTTCGGTAATGTACACCATCCCCATAAACAAAAAGGCTTCTCCCGAGGTTACAGAAGAAAAGGGGCTGCCCGTCTCTGAGGAGTGATGCCGGCTCAACCCCTTGGAACTCACTTTCATCACCTTCATCACCTGATTTATTTATGATAGAGAGAATTGTAATCATCGACAATGTTGACCCTGTCAGCTTCTATGGCGTCAACAACAGCAATATGCATCTGATACGCAACCTCTTCCCAAAGCTGCGCATGGCGGCGCGCGGATCGGTGATAAAGGTGATAGGCGACGATGCCGAGACCGCTGAGTTCGAGCGGAAGATAAAGGAGCTTGAGGAGTACTGCTCCCGTTTTAACAAGCTCACCGAGGAGGTGATACTCGACATTGTGAAGGGTAACGCTCCGGCCGAGCCGAAGCAGGACGATGTGATAATTTACGGCATAAACGGCAAGCCCATATCCCCGCGCAACGCCAATCAGGGGCTCCTCGTGAAGGCGTTCAGGGAGAACGACCTGACGTTTGCCCTCGGACCCGCAGGCACCGGCAAGACGTATATAGCCATAGCCCTTGCGGTCAAGGCCCTTAAGAACAAGGAGGTGCGCAAGATCATCCTCTCGCGTCCGGCGGTGGAGGCGGGCGAGAAGCTCGGATTTCTCCCCGGGGATATGAAGGATAAGATTGATCCATATCTCCAGCCGCTCTACGATGCCCTCGAGGACATGATCCCGGCGGTCAAGCTCAAGGAGTATATGGAGACCAATGTGATACAGATAGCACCGCTGGCCTTCATGCGCGGAAGGACGCTCAACGACGCTGTGATAGTGCTCGATGAGGCGCAGAACACCACCGTACACCAGATAAAGATGTTCCTCACACGCCTTGGCATGAACGCCAAGATGATCATCACGGGCGACGCCACCCAGATCGATCTCCCACGCTCGGTGCAGTCCGGACTGATACAGGCCCTGCACATCCTAAAGGGTGTCCCAGGCATAGGTAGAGTGGAGTTCGGCAAGAAGGACATAGTGCGCCACTCCCTCGTGCAGCGCATAGTCGAGGCCTACGAGCGTCACGACGAAGAACTCAAGGCACGTGGTGCCGCTTCTGTGGATGAGGATCCGGTGTGTCCCGGTGACAAATAGCCTGGCATATCCCTGAAGCGGATTGTCCGCATGCTCGGGAGCATGGATGCCGGTTTCCCGGGTAGAGAGTGCCATTAGGCGTGGAGTCCGTGTGCAGCATCTGATTTTTTTTCAATAGGAAAGTCCGGTATTGAAATTTTTTTGTAATTTTGCCGGCGTAATGGTTGCTCTGTCCCGAAGAGTCGGGGCGTGAAGGAGCATTAAAAGGGAACGGGGTGAGATTCCTCGACAGTACCCGCTGCTGTAATTCCCGCTCTGTGACGGCTGTAACGGCCTCACGGTGCAGACGTATGCCACACTTGCCACTGGCTCATATCCTCCGGTTGGCGCGGCCATAATGGTTGCCGATGCCTGCAAGGATGCCGGGAAGGCGTGTCAATACCGGGATAAGTCAGAAGACCTGCCGTTTCGCCATATGGATTTTTGCATCTGCGGGATATGACGGAGCATTATTCACCCTATGTTGTTCAAGCCGCGCGGGTCCCTTTGTGAGGACTCCGCCACAGTGCTTTTATGATTCAGACCGTGAACTTTATTCCACCGTGCCGTATGCTGAAACCGGTATGGTTGACAATAAAGGACGCGGATTTTTTTCTTTTAATCAATAACCAGTCTGATGAAAAAAAAGCAACATTTTTTGCGGTTTGTTGGCCTTGGCGGCCATTTCTGCAGCAATGACGTCATGCAAGTATGATGACGGGGAGCTGTGGCAGAGTGTAGGTGATCTTGACGGGCGTGTCAGCTCGCTTGAAGAGAAGGCCAGGACGGCCAATACGGAGATCGAGGCTCTGCGCACTATAGTAAACGCTCTCGGGAGCAAGCTGACAGTTACTTCGGTGACTCCTTCGGCCGACGGTGGCTACAGTATAGAGTTCTCTGACGGACAGACGGTCACGATAGCCGACGGCAAGGACGGTGCCGCTCCTGACATTTCGGTGAGCAAGGGTGACGACGGTCTGTACTATTGGACCCTCGCGGGGGAACCCTTGAAGGATGCCGGTGGCAATCCGGTGTGTGCCAATGGTATAAAAGGCGACACCGGTGAGGCGGCAGTGGCTCCGCAGGTGCGCATCAGCCCGTCCACCAAGGAGTGGGAGATCTCCGTGGACGGCGGCAAAGTGTGGACCGCCACGGGGGTGAATGCCGAGGGACAGAGTAAAAGCCCGATATTCTCTTCGGTGGATGTGTCGGTGCCGGGCGAGGTGACATTTGTGCTCGCTGACGGCTCGGAGGTCAAGGTGCCGCGCTATGACGCGTCGGCCCCGCTCTTCGAAATAAATGCCGGAGGGGTACAGGAGTTCTTTGCAGGGGAGACCCGTTCCTTCAGGGTGAATGCCGCGAATGTGGCCGATCACTCCATAGCCAAGCCTGACGGGTGGACCGCAAGATATGAGAGCGGTGTGCTTTCTGTCACGGCACCCGTGGAGGGCAACACCTATGCCGAGACAGCCGGATCGGTGGCTGTTAATATAGTGTCGGCCGCAGGCAGAAGCCTGATAGCCAGGCTGGAGGTCAGGAGAGTGGCCGGGGAGATGAGAGTGTTGACATTCGAGGACGCCGATGCGCGGTTTGACGCATACCCCCTTGACTATTGCGGCAGGACCATAACAAAGTGGAGCGATCTTGTGGATTCGAAGCAGTATGGCGGCCCTATGCTTTATGGCACGGGCTACGGTATGGAAGAGCCTTACTATTGGTATGACCAGAACAATACTGAGCTGATGCATGTGATGCCGGAGGCATACGGGAGCTACTGCTACTGGGGAGGCGGCCATGCAGTGTCGTCCTATTTTGACAGTGACATTTCGCATGGCGATTTCATGCATCAGCTGTCGGTGTACAATGCCACCGGGGGCCATAACGGCTCAAAGAATTTTGTGATGCACTATGGCTACAGGGACGATTCCTCATATAAGGCCGATGCCATGCTTCCGTCGCTGATGTTCGGTGACGGCAAGGAGAGGGTGATAGACCACATGTATGTGATGTGGAGCACATATCTTGCCAACAGTGTGTTCAACGGCAACGGCCTGTCGCAGAAGCTCGGACCTGACGGATATGTGAAGGTGGTGGCTGTGGGCTATGACTCTGCCGACGTGATGACCGGCAAGGCTGAGCTTTTCATAGCCGGCGCGTCGGGCAATATCACTGACTGGACCAGATGGGACCTTTCGGGTTTGGGTGCGGTCAGCAAGGTGCAATTCAACATCTGCGGGGATTCCGACAACGGTTATGGCTTCAGCCAGCCGGCCTATTTCGCGTATGACGATGTGGCTGTACGTTTTACTGAATAGGCGTGTGGGTCAATGATGGCAAGATTTCTTGTGGCGGTGCTGATAGCCGGTGCCTTTGACGCTTCCGTTGTCTCCTGTAATAAGGACGATGTGGTGGTGCAGGAGATGGATAATGGAGAGGAGGATCGGGATATCATTGAAGGTGATTTCTCGGCTTCCTCGCCCCGTTATACTTTCCCGGGCCGACCTGTGTTGATCTCTACCCGTGGTAATGACGGGGCGTGTGGTGATGGGGAGGCCGGGATATCATACAGGTGGACTGTCAACGGAAAGGCTGCCGATTGGAGCGGTCCCGCGCACATGTTCACACCTGACGGCCCCGGAGAATATGTGGTGACAGTGACGGCCTGTGGCCATGATCCATTGGCTGTCAAGGTGATATGTGTGGATGCGAGTGAGGAGCAGCGTTTCCGCAGGGCTACCGCGTCGAGCAGTGCCATGAGCACGAGGGTCTACGAATGGCGTCCTGCACCGGGCCAGTTCATAGGGGAGCTGCATTCGGGCATTTCGGGACCTGATGTCACGGCCGAGCAGGCCCGGCGATGGGCCGAGGATCGTCTTGAGGCCGGGATGTATGTGTCGCTGGGAGGCTTCGGAGGCTACATCATAGTGGGTTTTGACCATAGTGTGCCGTGCGGTGACGAGGGGTATGATTTCTCCGTGACCGGCAATGCTTTTTTCAACGCGCAAAGCGGTGACGGAGGATCGAACGAGCCGGGGATCGTCTATGTGATGCAGGATGTCAACGGCAACGGTCTGCCTGACGACGAATGGTATGAGCTCAGGGGCAGCGATACGGGCAAGGCCGGTACTGTAAGTGATTATGCGGTAACTTATTACCGTCCGGAGGGTCCGAAGATGGCAGTGAAATGGACTGACAGCCTCGGTGAGAGCGGGGAGATAGACTATATAGGAGTTTTCCATGCCCAGGATTACTACTATCCCCTGTGGATAGAGGAGTATTCGTATACGCTCTGCGGCACGCGCCTTAAGGCGCAGACCGATCAGGATCCGGATACCGGCATGTGGAACTGTCATGCATTCGGCTGGGGGTATTGCGACAATATGGGCTCGGACCGGATTGCGGATGATGATTCTAACGGGAGCGGTCATAGGAACGGTTTCAGGATATCCAATGCCATGCATGCCGACGGGTCGGCTGTGAAGTTAAGGTATGTGGATTTCATCAAGGTGCAGACCGGTGTCAATTCCAAGGCCGGGATTCTCGGGGAGGTTTCGACAGAGGTGTTCGGTTTCCGCGATCTTTCACTCTGAGACATTGCGTCATGACGTAGTGAGAGGCCTGTTAAAGACGGTGTCCTACGTGGTCATGGCGGTCTGACAATTCTTTTTCTGACAACTCTTTTTTTCTGCAAGAACCCCGGGATGACAGCCTTATGAGGGCGTCATCCCGGGGTATTGTTATGGACCGGCATCCGATTATGGCAGTGGATCCGGCCAGTGGATTGTTATGCGGTTTACCAGATTATCACGCGTTCGGATTCGGGGCGGAACATGGGGTCGCTTTCGGTGATGCCGAATGCCTCGAAGAAGGGTGCGATGTTGCGCAGGGTGACGTTGACGCGGTTGATGCCGAGCGAGTGGACGTCGCCTGTGGTGAGCGAGCGTATCTCTTCGGGGCGGATGTTGGTGGCCCAGAGGTTGGCGTAGTTCATGTAGAACACCTGGGCGGGTGAGAATCCGTCGATTTTGGCTTCGGGGGAGTTTATGTCGACGCCTTTCTTGTCCTGCGAGTCGAGGAAGGCGGTCATGGCAACGCGTAGGCCGCCCTGGTCGGCTATGTTCTCGCCGAGGGTGTATGTGCCGTTGGCCTTGAGGCCGGGGAGCACTTCGACTTCGTCGAACTGTGCGATGAGCCCTTTGGTCTTCTCCTCGAACTTGGCGAGATCCTCGGCTGTCCACCAGTTGGTCATGTTGCCGTTTGCGTCGAAGTTGCGGCCCTGGTCGTCGAAGCCGTGGGTCATCTCGTGGCCTATGACCACTCCGATGCCTCCGTAGTTCTCAGCGTCGGATGCGTTGGGATCGAAGAAGGGGGCCTGAAGTATGGCGGCCGGGAATACGATCTCGTTAGCGAGGGGATTGTAGTAGGCATTGACTGTCTGAGGAGTCATGCCCCACTCGGTGCGGTCGACAGGCTTGCCCCATTTGGCGTAGGTCTCGCGCTGGTGCCACATGCCGGCGTTGTGCATGTTCTCGTAGTAGGAGAGTTTGGGGTCGATCTCCATGGAGGAGTAGTCCTTCCATTTGTCGGGATATCCGATCTTTACGGTGAATGCGTCGAGTTTCTCCCGGGCGCGTGTCTTGGTGGAGTCGCTCATCCAGTCGAGGGCGGCTATGTGTTTTCCGAGTGCGGTGCGGAGGTTCTCGACGAGGCCGAGCATGTAGTCCTTGGAGGACTGGGGGAAGTATTTCTCGACGTAGAGCTGTCCGATGGCCTCGCCGAGTGCGCCTTCGGTGGCACCGAGAGAGCGTTTCCAGAGAGGACGGAGCTCCTGCACGCCGCTCTTTACCTTGCTGAACTCGAATGAAGCCTGTGTGAAGTCATCGCTGAGCTTTGATGCGGCCTGGCTGACGTAGTCCCAGAGGTAGTAGTCCTTGATCTCGCGGTCGGAGAGTGAGGCCATGAGCTTTGTGCCTGTGGCAACGGTCTTGGGGTCGGTTACGATTATTGTGTCGGGGGTCTGTATGCCCATTGTCTCGACGAAGAAGCGGTCCCAGTCGACGTCGGGGTACCGGCTCTTGACGCTTGCGATTGTGAAGGGGTTGTACATTGCGACAATGTTGCGGCTCTCTTCGCGGGTCTTGGTGTCGCGTGCGATTGCTGTCTCGATCTTGAGGACATTGTCGGTGATGCGTGCGGCGTCGGCAGCGGAGTATCCTGCGTTCTGCATCTGGGTGTCGATGAGCTTGCGGTATGCGTCGCGGACGGTGGTGTTGCGCTCGTCATCGAGGAGGTAGTAGTCGCGGTCGCCCATTCCGAGTCCGGCACCCGAGACGTACATGGCGTACTTCATGGAGTTGGTCATGTCCTCCATGGGTCCGGCACCGAAGAAGGGGCTACCATAGTTGGCGTGCATCCAGAGGAAGAGGTCGGCCATGCCTTCGTGGGGTGTTTCCTCGATCTTCTTCAGGTCAGCGAGTATGGGGGTGGCACCTTCGGCGTTACGGCGTGCGGTGTCCATTGCGAGAGAGTAGACTGTCCAGACCTTGTGGGCCACGGATCCCGGCTGTGGATTGGTCGCGCCGAGCCCTTCTACGAGAGAGCGTACGCGTGCTTCGCATGTGTCGTTGATGACGTCGAAGCGGCCGTAGCGCGCGTGTTCGCCTGTGAGGGGGTTGGCTTCGATCCAGCCTTTGTTGATGCGGTTGTAGAAGTCGTGGCCCGGGGCGATTGTTGTGTCGATGTAGTCCGGGTTGATGCTTGCCAGATGCTCTGAGTTGCCGTGGCTGCATGATGCTGCCATGGCTGCTGTTGCGATGATGGCGAGAGGTAATGTTTTCATTGGTTTTATTTATGGTTGATGATTGGAGTTATTGCTGCTGGAGTGAGGCGAGGGTTTCGCGGAGCTGTTCCTCGGTGGCTGTGAGCCGGCGGCGGCACATGTCAAGGAGTTCGGTGGCCCGGCGGGTGTATGCGGCGAGGCTGTCGATGTCGCATTTGTCGCTCTGCATCATCCTGACGATGTTTTCGAGCTCGGCTATGCTCTGAGAGTAGGAGAGGTGGGTGTCGGAGGTATTTTCCATGTCCCTCGGGGGATTTTAGATGTTTTCAATTTTCTCGATGATCCGGTCGAATATTTCGTCGATGGATCCTATGCCGTGGATGGGGCGGTAGCTGCCGTCGCGTATGTAGTATTCCCTGAGGGGTGATGTGGTGTTGTGGTAGACTTCGAGGCGTTGACGTATGGTCTCGGCGTTGTCGTCGTCGCGTCCGGAAATTTTTCCGCGCTCGATGAGTCTTTCGGTCAGGACGTCGTCGGGGACTTCGAGCCCTATAACGGAGTGTATTTTCTCGCCGCGTTTTTCGAGCATTTTGCTCAGGGCGTCGGCTTGCGGTATGGTGCGTGGGTATCCGTCGAATATGAATCCTTTGGATGATGGCATAAGGCTGTCGACTTTTGCGGCGAGAATGCTCACCATGAGGTCGTCGGGTATGAGGTTGCCTTTTGATATGTAGGAGTCGGCAATGCGTCCGAGTTCGGTCCCGGCGGCAATTTCATGGCGCAGGACTTCCCCGGTTGAAATGTGAGTGAGACCGTAACGGTCGATCAGTTTTTCGCTTTGTGTGCCCTTGCCACTGCCCGGGCCACCAAAAATTACAAGATTGAACATGTGTTAACCTATCAGAATGGAAAGTACTTGATTATGTCGGGACTCACGTCCCGATATTGGGTTCGGTGCGGATTGGTCAATTGATGTCGGCAGAGCCGTGGGGTCATTCGTCGAGGACGTATATGTCGTTGAGATTACGGGCTTTGCCGTCGATGTCGAGACCGTAGCCTATGATGAATTTCTTTGGGATTTCGAATCCTACGTAGTCGGGCTTTACAGGGACCTGCAGGGCTTTGGGCTTGAAGAGGAGTGTTGCTATGCGTACTGATGCGGGGCCTTTTGCTCTGATGTCGGCTTCGAGCCGCTGCATGGTGTAGCCGGTGTCGATTATGTCCTCCACGATTATTACGTCGCGTCCGGCGAGGTCTTCGCTGAGCCCCATTATCTGCTTTACGGCTCCTGTGGATGATGTGCCTTCGTAGCTTTTGAGGCGTATGAATGTTATCTCGGCGTCGATGTCGAGTGCGCGGAACAGGTCGAGCGCGAAGGGTGCTGCTCCGTTGAGCACGCATACGAGCAGGGGGTAGCTGTTGGTGTAGTCGGCTGATATTGCTTTGCCGATGGTGGCTACACGCCGGAGTATTTCTTCATTTTCTATGAAGGGACGGAATGTGAGTCCCTGGTAAGTTCTGCGTTTCATTATGGCAACTTTGGGTGCAAAGTTACTAAAATTGTGTAGGATTGTCAATTGTTTTTATGTAAAAAAGATTCCAATGTGGCGGGGTTGCCACATTGGAATCGTTTTTTGTCGAGTGGTTTTTTTCGGCGAGTGTTTGTCGAGTGGTTTTGTTGGTGGTTTTGTCACGTGGTTTTGTCGACGGTTTGTCTCGCGGTTTTTGTCGACGGTTTGTCGCGCGGGCGGCGGGGGCACGCCCCCGCCCTACGATTTGGATTGCATTTATGTTTGCGTGCGGGAGACCGGGTGCTGGGGCGATTCCTGATCGTTGGACGGGGGTTAGATTTCGCCTCGCAGGACTTTGAGTGCTGCTTCGTAGTCGGGCTCGTGGGTTATTTCGTGGACGAGCTCGCGGTAGATGATGCGGCGGTTTTCGTCGAGTATGAGCACGCAGCGTGTGAGGAGCCCTGCAAGTGGTCCGTCAACGAGGAGGAGTCCGTATTTCTGCCCGAAGAGGGGTGAGCGGAATGCTGAGCCGAATCTGACGCCTTCGATGCCTTCGACGGTGCAGAAGCGTCCCATTGCGAACGGTAGGTCCATGGATACGCATATGACGGTGACGTTGTCGAGCGAGGCGGCTTCTTTGTTGAAGCGTCGTACGGATGTGGCGCATACGGGGGTGTCGAGGCTCGGGAAGATGTTGAGGACTACGCGCTTGCCGGCGAAGTCGGAGCATAGGATCTGTGAGAGGTCGGGCCCGGTGAGGTGGTAGCATGGGGCGGTTTCGCCTATGCCGGGGACTGTGCCGCATGTGTGGCAGGGTTGTCCTTTGAAGAGTACGGTTTCCATAATTTATTTTTTTAGTAAATTTAGTTGTCAGTTTTTTGGGGAGGATGATATGAGGTAGAACGTTTTTTTGGTGGTTGTCGTTCGGATTGTCGAGTTTTTTTGTCGATGGTTTGTCGCGCGGAGGTGGGGGCACGCCCCCACCGTACGGTTATCGGGGGAAATGGCGGCGGGGCATTTTTTCGCGAGGGCGAGGATGGTTTGTCGCGCGGCGGCGGGGGCACGCCCCCGCCCTACGGTTATCGGGGGAAATGGCGGCGGGGCATTTTTTCGCGAGGGCGAGGATGATTTGTCGCGCGGAGGTGGGGGCGTGCCCCCACCGTACAATTAGGCCCGGGCGGTCATTGAGAGCGGAATCGGAGGTCATTGAGGGGCGGGATTAGGCGGTCATTGAGGGGCGGCATCGGGCGGGATGGGGTGGCCGGTGGGGTTAGAGGAGGGCGATCGATTGTATGACAAGCGAGGTGAGGTCGGTGTTGTATCCGAGGATTACTTTCCGGACTTTGCCTGCTGTGTCGGCTATCAGTATTACGGGGAGTGATGCTGCTCCGCAGTCGCGTGCGAGACTTGAGGAGTTGATGAGGAGGTGTTCGCCTGTCCGGAGTGCGGGGACTATGCTTTCGGCGGCGTCGGTGTCGGTGCCTTTTACGGCCCATATGATGTCGGCGGGCTGGGGGGAGCTGTCAATGGCTTTGCGCAGGTCGTTGACGATGCGGTCGCTGAAGGATGTGTACGGGTCGAGCAGGGCTATGACTGTGGGTGCGCGGAATGGGTCGCCGCGGTGGTGGGTGTATCGTTCGCCTGTGGATGTGGGGAGTGCGAATGCCGGGAGTGGTGTCCCGCGCAGGTTTTCGATGCTGAAGTTGCTTTCGCGGTATTTCTCGAAGTGTTCGGGGAAGAGTGCTATGAGTGATTCTTCGCTGAGGGGGAGGGGTGTCTGTGGTCCGGTTCCTTCCGCGGCGGGTGTGTAGCGCACGGATATGGATTGCTCGGTTATGGATCCGGGGTTGCTTTCGGTGTCGATGCGCAGCGGCATCAGTGTGGCTGTGTCAAACCAGTAGCTTTTCTCGCGCACTGTCTCTCCGCCGATGGTCAGGCGTGTGTCGATGCGGAGGGCGTCGGTTCCGTCGCATGACGCGCTGTGCGGACCTGAGATGGTGCTGAGGGTGTCGGTTGTCATGGCGGAGAGCTCGTCGGCGAGGAATGCCGGGAGCAGGGTCACGAACTGGGCTGTACGCTGGACTCCACCGTCGCTGCGTGCTGAGCCTGAGGCTGAGCGGAACGGTGCGGGATCCCATGAGGTGTGGTATTCGCGTATGCGGTGGTCGCGGTAGGCGTACATGTTGCCGTCGAAGTAGGATGTCCATCCTTCGGTGGGCCCTGATGGTGTGTCGAGCTGCCACTGCAGGAAGTAGGCGCATGGGGCGAGGGTGTCGGCCGGCGCGGGTGATGAAGCGAGCCTGAGACGGTAGACGACGTCGTCCTCCCTTGAGGGGAGTGTCACGGCGAATGAGGCCTGTGATTCATAGCCCCGGGCAGACCGCAGGGCCCGGATTATGTCAGCAATCCCCTGAGCCTGCAGGCTCAGGGGACTTAACGCTGCTAACACCATTAACAATCTTGCTTTCCCTTTCATAAACAATAGTTCGGATGTTCAATTTTATAACAAGAGGTGTGCGGATATGGTTCATGGGAGCGTGAAAAAAAGAGAGACATGGTAACACACAGGGTGTCTCCACTGTCTCTCTTTTTTTGTGTAGCATTCATCCAGCACTGTGTGCCCGGGGGCTGATGTGCTATCAGTCCTTCTTAACTACGCGACGCTCCTTGATGCGAGCCTTCTTGCCGGTGAGGCCACGAAGGTAGTAGAGCTTAGCGCGGCGCACTTTGCCGTACTTGTTAACTGTGATCGAGTCGATGAACGGAGACTCGATGGGGAAGATACGCTCAACACCGATGTTGTCGGAAATCTTGCGCACAGTGAAGCGTTTCTTTTCGCCTTCTCCGGATATGCGGATAACGACGCCGCGGTACTGCTGGATACGCTCTTTGTTGCCTTCCTTGATGCTGTAAGCGACAGTGATAGTGTCGCCCGGCTGGAAATCGGGGTGCTGCTTGCCGGTGGCAAAAGCCTCGTTGACAACTTTAATTAAGTCCATTTTTCTATACGTATATTAAAATGTTAACATTTCCGCAATGTAGCGGGCAGCTTGTCCCGTCCAGAGATTGCGGTTTTCAGGGCGCAAAGGTAGCAAAAAATCTTCAAATATCATAATGCTTGTGTCATAATCGGGGGATAAAAATGCGGAGTGAGTTAATAATGGTTAAATAGTGTGAACATAAATGAGTATCAGGGGTGATGCAGTGGGGTATTATACATATTATTATTAACTTTGCGGATGAAAAGTCGCGGAGGAGGCCATGGGGCTTCCTCCACGTTTTTTTGTGATCGCTTATGATAGAGAAGGAAAAGATAGCCGAGCTCGTAGAGCGGGCCATAGAGAACACCGACGCTTATGTGGTTGACATCACGGTGTCGGGCGACAATGATATAGTGGTGGAGCTTGACTCGGCCACCGGTGTCGATCTTGATTTCTGCAGCGATGTGAACCGGAAGCTCAACGAGAGTCTTGACCGAGACGAGGAGGACTATTCGTTGGAAGTGGGTTCGGCGTCGCTGTCGGCACCGTTCAAGGTGAGGCAGCAGTATGAGAAGCATCTCGGAGACACCGTGGATGTACTGACCCGCGACGGGCGTAAGCTCAAGGGGTTGCTCACGGCGGTCAGTCCTGACGGAGAGCAGTTCACGATCGAGGTCACGAAGAAGGTGAAGCCGGCCGGGGAGAAGCGTCCGCGCCTCGTGGCGGAGCCGCTTACGCTTGCCGTGGCAGACTGCCGTCAGGTGACATATCATTTTGATTTTTAAGAAAAACCAATAAATACACCTTATATACATTATGGCTAAGAAAGAGGAAGCTCCCAACATGGTGGAGCGGTTTGCCGAATTTAAGGAACTTAAGAACATCGACAAGACAACAATGGTGAGCGTCCTGGAGGAATCGTTCAGGAATGTGCTTGCCAAGATGTTTGGCACGGACGAGAATCTTGACGTGATCATGAACCCTGACAAGGGTGATGTGCAGATATTCCAGAATCTGGAGGTTGTGCCCGACGGAGAGGTGACCAATCCCAATCTTCAGATCTCTCTGAGCGATGCTCGCGCTGACGAGGATCCGGACGTGGAGATCGGCGAGGAGCACACCAAGGAGATATTCTTTGCGGATTTCGGCCGCCGAGCCATCCTGAATCTGCGCCAGACCCTCCAGTCGAAGATCCTTGACCTGCAGAAGGAGGCCATCTATGCGAAGTTCAAGGAGATGGAGGGTGAGCTTGTGTCGGGTGAGGTGTACCAGACATGGTCGCGCGAGACATTGCTCATGGATGACGAGAAGAACGAGCTTCTCCTTCCCAAGAACCAGTCGATCCCGGGCGACTTCTTCCGCAAGGGGGAGACGGTGCTTGCTGTGATCCATAATGTGGACAACAAGAACAATAATCCGAAGATCACGGTGTCGCGCACGAGCGACACGTTCCTGCGCCGCCTGTTTGAGCGCGAGGTGCCGGAGATCATAGACGGACTGATCAATATCAAGGCTGTGGCCCGCATACCCGGCGAGCGCGCCAAGATAGCAGTGGAGAGCTTTGACGACCGTATCGACCCAGTGGGCGCGTGTGTCGGTGTCAAGGGATCGCGTATCCACGGTATAGTGCGAGAACTCCGCAACGAGAATATCGATGTGATCAACTATACGGCAAATCCGTCGCTTTTCATACAGCGCGCGCTCAGCCCTGCCAAGATCTCGTCGATCCATCTCGATGAGGAGGACAAGAAGGCAGAGGTGTTCCTGCGTCCGGAAGAGGTGTCGCTTGCGATAGGCAAGGGTGGCATGAACATCAAGCTTGCGTCGATGCTCACGGGCTACACCATCGACGTGTACCGCGACACACCTGACCAGGTGGACGAGGATATCTATCTTGACGAGTTCAAGGACGAGATAGACGGCTGGGTGATCGACGCTCTCAAGAACATGGGCTGCATCACAGCCAAGAATGTGCTCAACACACCGCGCCAGGCACTCATAGACCAGGCTGACCTCGAGGAGGACACCGTGGACAATGTGATAGCCATACTCAAGGCCGAATTCGAGGAGGAGTAAGACAGGGAAATCCCCCCTTAAGGAATCCGTCCATACATCAAAAAAACAAACATAACATGTGGCCGCTCGCGCATCAGAGGCGGGGGGCTTCGTTCAGAACAACATATGCCGAGAATAAAGATTAGTCAAGCCGCCAAAGAATTCAATGTCTCCATCCCAACAGTGGTTGAGCAATTGGAGAAGAAGGGCATCACCATAGATGCCAATCCCAATACACGTATCGACGAAGCCGCCTACAATGTGCTTGTAGATGCGTTCCAGCCTGACCGCAAGGAGCGCGAGCGTGTGGAAAAGATGCGTCAGGAGAAGCCGGAGCCGGCTCCCGCTCCCAGGGAGGAGGTCCCTGCGGCGGCCTCTGAGCCTGCGCCTGTGGCCCACGGACCACGTGTGATAGGGAGAATAGAGCTTGACTCCAAGAATAATCCTGTCGCCGCCCGCCCGGAGGTGAAGACCCCCGAGGCAAAGGAGGAGGCGGCACCCAAGGCCGAGGAGCCGAAACCGGCGACCCCGAAGCCCGCACCCGCAGCCCCGAAACCTGCGCCCGCAGAGAAACCTGCGGAGAAGCCCGCTGCGGAGAAACCTGCACCGGAGGCACCTGCCGCCGCAGCTCCGAAAGCACCTGCCGAGCCGAAAGCACCTGTCGCCCCGGAGAAGCCGGCGGAGGCACCCAAGGAGTCGGCTCCAGCCCAGGAAGCTCCCAAGCCTGAGCCCCAGAGACCGTCGGCAGCGGAGAAACCTGCCGCCGAGGCAGTGAAGCCAGCGGCCCCGAAACCGTCGGCCGAACCGGTGAAGAAGGATGAGGCACCCGCCGCGCCTGCCGCAGAGCAGGGGGAGCCGGAGGTGTTCCGTTACAGCCCGGAGCCTCAGGTGGCCGGGCCCAAGGTGATAGGCCATATCGACCTTACCACACTGAACCAGTCGACACGCCCCAAGAAGAAATCGAAGGAGGAGCGTCGCGGCGGTAACCGCCAGGGGCAGGGAGCTCAGGGCGCGGGAAATGCTGCCGGAGGCAACGGCAACAGCCGCAAGAAGCGTCAGCGCATAGGGGGCAAGGAGAAGGTGGACATAGAAAAGGCCGGCAGCCAGCCGGGCGAAGGTGGCAGCCGTGGCGGCAACAGCGGCAACGGCGGAAACCGTGGAGCGGCACGCGGCGGCAATGAGCGCGGGCGCGGCAAGGACCGCAACAAGCGTCCGGTGCACACCGAGGTCAATGAGGAGGATGTACAGAAGCAGGTGAAGGAGACCCTCGCCCGTCTGACCTCCAAGGACAAGAACCAGAAGAAGGGTGTGAAGTGGCGCAAGGAGAAGCGCGAGGCATTCGCATCGCACGCCCGCGAGGCCGCCGAGGAGGCAGAAGCAGAGAGCAGGGTGCTGCAGATCACGGAGTTTGTGACTGCAAATGACCTTGCCGTGATGATGGATGTGCCCATCAACAATGTCATAGCCACCTGCATGAATCTCGGTGTGATGGTGTCGATCAACCAGAGGCTTGATGCCGAGACGATCAATATCGTGGCCGAGGAGTTCGGGTTTACCACAGAGTATGTCTCGGCCGAGGTGTCGGAGGCTATCAACCAGGAGGAGGACAGCGAGGATGAGCTGACCACCCGTCCGCCTATCGTTACTGTGATGGGCCATGTGGACCACGGCAAGACATCGCTTCTTGACTATATACGCAACGCCAATGTGATAGCGGGCGAGGCCGGCGGCATCACCCAGCATATAGGCGCGTACAATGTGAAACTGTCGGACGGACGCCATATCACGTTCCTTGACACTCCTGGCCATGAGGCGTTCACGGCTATGCGTGCCCGCGGAGCCAAGGTGACCGATCTTTGTATCATCATAGTGGCCGCCGATGACAATGTGATGCCCCAGACTGTGGAGGCTATCAACCATGCATCGGCCGCGGGAGTACCCATAGTGTTTGCTATCAACAAGATAGACAAGCCGGCCGCCAATCCCGACAAGATCAAGGAGGAGCTTGCCCAGATGAATTATCTTGTGGAAGAGTGGGGCGGCAAGTATCAGAGCCAGGACATATCGGCGAAGAAGGGTATAGGTGTAGACGAGCTTATGGAGAAGGTGCTTCTCGAGGCTGAACTCCTTGACCTCAAGGCCAATCCGGACCGCCGCGCGGTGGGCTCGATCATAGAGTCGTCGCTCGACAAGGGGCGCGGCTATGTGGCTACGGTGCTTGTGCAGAACGGCACTCTGCATGTGGGCGACGTGATACTTGCGGGAACTCATTTCGGGAAGGTCAAGGCTATGTTCAACGAGCGTAACCAGCGTATCAAGGAGGCCGGTCCGGCAGAGCCTGCGCTGATACTCGGCCTTGACGGCGCACCTACTGCGGGAGATACGTTCAATGTGCTCGAATCGGAGCAGGAGGCCCGCGAGATAGCGAGCAAGCGTGTGCAGCTGCAGCGTGAGCTCGGACTCCGCACCGCCAAGCGTACGACTCTCGAGGAGATCGGCCGCCGGCGTGCCATAGGTAATTTCCATGAGCTTAATGTCATCGTGAAGGGTGATGTGGACGGCTCGATCGAGGCACTTTCGGATTCGCTTATCAAGCTTTCGACCGATGAGGTGAAGGTGAATGTGCTGCATAAGGCCGTGGGCGCGATATCGGAGAGCGATGTGACGCTCGCCGCTGCCTCGGATGCCGTGATCATCGGTTTCCAGGTTCGCCCGTCGATGGCAGCGCGGCGCGCTGCCGAGCGTGACGGCGTCGAGATACGCCTCTATTCGGTGATCTATCAGGCTATCGAGGAGGTGAAGGACGCTATGGCTGGTATGCTTGCTCCGGAACTCAAGGAGGAGATCACGGGTACGGCTGAGGTGCTCCAGACGTTCCATATCTCCAAGGTGGGCACTATAGCGGGTGCGATAGTCCGCGAGGGTAAGATCAAGCGCGGCTGCAAGGTGCGCCTGATACGCGACGGTATTGTCCGCTATACGGGTGACCTCGGTTCGCTCAAGCGTATGAAGGATGATGTCAAGGAGGTGACTTCGGGTTATGACTGCGGTCTGTCGATCGCCGGGTATAACGATATCCAGGAGGGTGACGTTATCGAGGGCTTCGAGGAGGTTGAGGTTAAGAAGTCGCTTTGATATCGGATTTGGATTTAGACCGGTGTTCCCGGGGTATGTTACCCCCGGGAACACCGGCATTTTTTTCGCGCGGGCGGCGGGGGCACGCCCCTGCCCTACGGTTTGGATTGTAATTATATTGTAATTATATGGTGGTGTTTTTGAATATAGGGTCGAACTGCGGAGATCGGCTGAGATTCATAGAGATGGCTGTGGAGCGGCTCAGGCTTGCTCTTCCGGGGCGGTATGTGGTGTCGAAGGTGTTTGAGTCGGAGCCGTGGGGGTTTGAGTCGGCCAACAGGTTTATGAATGTTGGCGTGGGGGTGAGGACGGAGCGCGAGTATGATCCTCTGGAGGTTCTTGAGATCACGCAGGGGGTGCAGAGAGGGATCGATGACGCTCCCCACAGGGATGCGTCGGGGGGGTATGTGGACCGGACGATCGATATAGATATCATTATGGTGGATGATGTGAGGATGGTTACGCCGCGGCTGACTCTGCCGCATCCGAGGATGGGGGAGCGGGAGTTTGTGATGGTGCCTCTGATGGAGAATATGAAGCAGCTAAAGTGTTGCGATTAAATAAAATTAGGTGAATAATGGTTAAATCGGGTGCTTTGTATGGAAAAATGATGTATCATTGCCGGAAAGTAACCTAATCTAATTAATCAAAAGAGTAATTTTCTGCCATGAACGAAAAATTCCGTGTGGAAAGCGACCTTATAGGCTCGCGTGAGATTCCGGCGTGTGCACTCTATGGCGTGCAGACACTCAGAGGGGTAGAGAATTTTAAAATCAGCAAATTCCATCTCAACGAGTATCCCCTCTTCATCAATGGCCTGGCGATCACAAAAATGGCTGCTGCCGAGGCAAATTTTCAGCTGGGACTGCTCACGCCTGAGCAGCATAACGGCATAGTGGAGGCTTGCAAGGAGATACTTGCGGGCAAGCACCATGAGCAGTTTCCTGTCGATATGATCCAGGGCGGCGCGGGCACCACGACCAATATGAATGCCAACGAGGTGATCGCCAACAGAGCTCTCGAGATCATGGGTCATGAGCGGGGGGAGTACACTTACTGTTCGCCCAACGATCATGTGAATTGCGCGCAGTCGACCAACGATGCGTATCCGACGGCGATACATATCGGGATGTGGTATTCGCATGAGAAGTTCCTGAAGCATTTCCAGGAGCTTATAGCTTCGTTCCGCCGCAAGGCCGAGGAGTTCAAGAATATCATCAAGATGGGTCGTACGCAGCTTGAGGACGCTGTGCCGATGACGCTCGGGCAGACTTTCGGCGGCTTTGCGAGCATTCTTGAGGATGAGATAAAGCATCTCAATGAGGCTGCAGCAGATTTTCTGACGGTCAATATGGGCGCGACGGCGATCGGTACGGGCATCTGTGCGGAGCCGGGTTATGCCGAGAAGTGTGTGGAGGCTCTCTGTGACATCACGGGTCTTGAATTCAAGCTTTCGGATGACCTTGTTGGCGCGACATCGGATACTTCGTGTCTGGTTGGTTATGCCTCAGCCATGAAGCGTGTGGCTGTGAAGATGAACAAGATATGCAATGACCTGCGTCTGCTGGCTTCGGGTCCGCGTTGCGGTTTCGGGGAATTCAATCTGCCGGCCATGCAGCCCGGCAGCTCCATCATGCCCGGCAAGGTGAATCCTGTGATCCCTGAGGTGATGAACCAGATATGTTACAAGGTGATAGGGAATGAGCTCTGTGTGACTATGTCGGGTGAGGCCGCGCAGATGGAGCTTAATGCTATGGAGCCTGTTATGGCACAGTGCGATTTTGAGTCGGTTGACCTTATGTGCAACGGTTTTGACACGTTGCGCACACGTTGCATAGACGGTATCGTAGCCAATAAGGAGAGATGCATTCAGCATGTGCATAACTCGATAGGAGTGGTCACCGCGCTCAATCCTGTGATCGGATACAAGAATTCGACCAAGATCGCCAAGGAGGCTCTGGAGACGGGGCGCAGTGTCTATGATCTTGTGCTGGAGCATGATATCCTCAACAAGGATGATCTTGACACGATACTCAGCCCGAAGAATATGATCAAGCCTGTGAAGCTTGATATCAGGCCTAAGCATTGAGTGTAGTGCCGAGGGGGTGCTGTCGGCGTGCCGAATACTTGTGCCGCCGCCGGTACCGTCAGGCAAAATGACTTGGGATATAAAAAGTAAGATGGCGTTTTGACACGCTATCTTTTTAAGAAATCACCCTTGCCGCAGATAGCTGCAGCAAGGGCGATTTCTTTATATGGGGATTTTTTAAGGAGTCAGTGTTTCAGTTCGACTTTTGTTGTGGGGGGTAGTGAGGCGTTGCGCTCGGCTACGGCGTCGATTACTTCGTGGGCGAGGTGGTTGAAGGCCTGTCCTGTGATGGTGTCGGAGAGGGCTATGGGTGATCCGTTGTCTCCGCTGTCGGCTATGGATGCCACGAGGGGTATCTGGGAGAGGAGCCTTACGCCGAGGTGTTCGGCGAGGCGTATGCCTCCTTCGCGCCCGAAGATGTAGTAGCGTTCGTCGGGGTGGGGTGCGGGGGTGAAGTAGGCCATGTTTTCGACGAGTCCGAGGATGGGGACGTTGACTTTTTCGTCGCGGAACATGGATATGCCTTTGCGGGCGTCGGCGAGTGCGACTTCCTGGGGGGTTGTGACAACGACTATGCCTGTCATGGCGAGTGTCTGGACGAGTGTGAGGTGTATGTCGCTTGTGCCGGGGGGCATGTCGATGAGGAAGTAGTCGAGCTCGCCCCAGTCGGCTTCGGCTATGAGCTGCTTGAGGGCGTTGGAGGCCATGGATCCGCGCCACATGACGGCTTTGTCCTTGTCGACGAGGAATCCGATGGATAGGATCTTTACGCCGTAGCGTTCGACGGGTATTATCATCTGGCGGCCGTCGACGTCGTGGATGTAGAGCTGTTCGTTCTCTATGCCGAACATTTTGGGGATCGACGGGCCGAAGATGTCGGCGTCGAGGAGCCCGACTCTGTAGCCTTCGCGAGCGAGTGCGGCGGCGAGGTTGGCTGCGACAGTGGATTTGCCTACGCCACCCTTGCCGGATGAGACTCCGATGATGTTCTTTACTCCGGGGAGTATGGGCGCGGGTGCCGCGGGTGCGGGCTGGCGTGCGGCGGTGCTGACCGTGACTTTGACGTCGGGTGAGATGTGGGTGTGTATCGCGGCTTCGGCTGCTTTTGCCATGGACTTCATGAAGGGGTCGGTGGGCTTGTCGAATATGAGCGTGAAACTTACGGAGTCGCCGTCGATGCGTATGTCGTCGGCCACCATGGAGTTTTCGACGATGTTTTTGCCGTTGCCGGGATAGCGTACTGTGGCGAGGGCCTGTGTTATGAGTGCGGGGTAGAGTGTCATGGGTTGTGGTGTATGTCGGTGGGGGTTGATTTTGGTGGGCCGGAGGGGTGGGTCATGACCCTTGGAGTGTGCCGCGTCCGAAGGAGCGGTATGTGTCCGGCTCGATTTCGATCTGAGGTTCCGAGAGGGGAGCGTCGGGGGGGAGTTGCCAGGCTATGTATTTGCTGGGGATTCCACGCGAGAGCCATTGCTGCTCGTAGTAGGTGGTGATCGGGGGCACCCGGTCGGCGAGCGGGGAGTGGTAAAGGTCGTCGGTGGCGGCGATGAGCGGGAGGGAGTTGTGGGCTATCATCGCTGTGGTGTAGGTGTAGAGGAAGGGGGAGTCGGTCTTGAGGTGGATTATGCCTCCTGGGGCGAGGACCTGACGGTAGATCTCGAGGAAGTGGGTTCCTGTGAGACGTTTGTTGACTTTCTTCATCTGAGGGTCGGGGAATGTGATCCATATCTCGGAGACTTCTGCAGGGGCGAAGAAGTGGGGAAGGAGATGGATGGATGTGCGCAGGAAGGCGATGTTGGAGAGGCCCTCGTCGCTTACCTGGCGTGCGCCGGTCCACATTCGTGCGCCTTTTATGTCGATGCCGATGAAGTTGCGGTGGGGGTAGGTGCGTCCCATGCCGACGGCGTATTCCCCTTTTCCGCATCCGAGCTCGAGGGTTATGGGTGCGGGGTTGTGGAATACGTCATCGTTCCATCGTCCCCGGAGCGGGCATGCTCCGGCGGCTTTCAGGTCGGCGAAGGGGTATTGGTGGACGCATGGGAGCGTCTCCATTTCGGCGAACTTCTTGAGCTTGTTTTTTCCCATGATTCAGATCCTGTCAATGTTGAAGTGTGGGGCGGGAGGCATGCCTCCCGCATAGGGCACCCGGAAGGCACAGAATAGTGCCGGAAGGGGGTTACCGAAAGGTACCGGAGGGGTGTTGCCCGGGAATTGGCGGAGGGGTTTCAGCGGGGAGGCAACCGGGTGTCAGCGGCGGCGGTTGCGACGCTGCTGCTCGCGGAGCATTGCTTCCTGCTGTTTCTGAGCCTGTTCGAGCTTAGCGGCCATCCAGCCTTTCTTTTTGGGCTTCTTTGCGTTCTCTGCCATCTTTGCGCGCATTTTCTCTTCGGAGACAACTTTGCGGAAGATGAATGTCATGAGGATGGTTATGAGCAGGGACAGGAAGTAGTAGTAGCTGAGGCCTGCGGCATAGTTGTTGAATATGAAGAGGAACATCAGCGGCATGAGGTACATCATCCATTTCATTCCGGGCATTCCGGAGGATGCCTGGGTCTGCATGTTGAGGTAGGTGTATCCGATGTTTGTGATGGTCATCAGGAGGCAGAACAGGCTTATGTGGTTGCCGAATGTGGAAGAGATGAACGGGATGTTGGCGGTCCAGGATATTATCGCGTCGGGGGCGGCGAGGTCCTTGGCCCACAGGAATGATTCACCGCGAAGCTCTATGGCCGAGGGGAAGAACCAGAACATGGCGACGAGCACGGGCATCTGCAGGAGCATGGGTAGGCATCCCGACATGGGGTTGGCTCCGGCGCGGGAGTACAGTGCCATTGATTCCTGCTGGCGTTTCATGGCGTTCTCGTTGCCGGGGTATTTCTCGTTGATGGCTTTCAGCTCGGGCGCGAGCAGACGCATCTTGGCCTGAGAGATGAGGCTCTTATAGGTGAAGGGGTAGAGGATCACCTTTATGAAGATGGTGAGGATGAGGATGATTATGCCGTAGTTGGATATGAATGATCCGAGGAAGCTGAACACCGGAATGATGATGAGGGTGTTGATCCAGCGGAATATCGGCCATCCGAGGGGGATGAGTTTTGTGAGGTGCATGTTCTCCTCGGGGAAAATCTCTTTCTCGACTTCTTTCATGACGGGGTAGGAGTTGGGCCCGAGGTACATGACGAAGGAGGCCGGGTTGGCGAGCGATGCGGAGTAGTCGAGGGTGAGAGCTATGTCCATCTTCTTAATGAAGTCGGGGTCGTCCTCGAGCACGGAGCTCCGGAGGTCGGCGGCCGCGAAGTTGGAGCGGGCCATGAGGACAGCTGAGAAGAACTGATTCTTGCAGCTTACCCATTTCACTCGCTGGTTGATCTCCTCGGAGTCCTCGCCGTTTTCGCTGAGGTTGTCGACGTCTCCGTCAGGGAACATGTAGTAGAGAGCGGAGTTGCGCTCCTCAAAGACACGTCCGGCTTCGAGGCGTCGCATCTTCTGGTCCCATGTGAAGTCCATAGTAGCCACAGAGGAGGGTATTATGGACTGCATGCCTGACTGTACTATGTCGATGCCTACGAGGTAGCTGTCGGGCTGTAGGGTGTAGCGTATGCCCCAGGATGCACCGTCGCCGAGGTCGAGCATCATTGTGACGGTGGAGTCGTTCTCCACTACCGGCTCGAAGAAGAATTCGCTTGTCTCGAACCGCTGTGTGGCGGATGTGAGGGTGAAGGAGTAGGTGTCGGTGGCCGGTGAGAGGAGGGTTACGGCTGTGGAGTCGTAGCTCTTGTAGTTGTTGAGTGTTGCCTGTGCGATTGCGCCGCCCTTGTTGGAGATCTCGAGTGTGAGGAGGCTGTTAGCGAGAGTCACGGTGGTGCTGTCGCCGGAAAGGTGGCGTGCGAAACCGCGGTATCTTGCCGCGGTGGCGAGCCCTTCACGCAGAGCCTTCACGGCCGCAGCGGCCACGGAGGGCTTCATGGAGGCGACGTCGTTGGCCAATAGCGGGGCGACGGGGATCTGCTGTCCGGCAGCCTCGACAGTTCCTGCCACCTGTCCCTGCGGGTCGAGGGTGAGGTTGACATTGTCGACGTGGAGACGTGTGAGCCCGGCAACGGAATCCGTCTGTCCCAGCTCGCGAATTGTGGCGGCTATGGATGCGGTCTCGGCCGGAGTTATGGAATCGAGAGTCAGGTCGCCGAGATCGGCTGCCTTTTGGGTGGCTTCGGCTTCCATGCGTTCGCGTTCCAGCCGCTGGCGTTCAAGTTCCTCGGCCGAGGGCTTGTTGAGCCACATGAATCCGAAAATCACGAGGCCCATCAGTAGCAGGCCGGTAAGGGTGTTTCTGTCCATATGTAATTATTTCTTTTCTTCTTTATATGCTATTGCTGATTTCATGAAATCGAGGAACAAGGGGGAGGGGGAGAGTACGGTAGAGGAGTATTCGGGGTGGTACTGTGTGCCGATGAACCATCTTAGCGACGGGATCTCGACGACTTCGACCAGTCCGGTGTCGGGGTTCTTGCCCACGCACTGCATTCCGGCCTGCTCGAAGCGGGTGAGGTATTCGCTGTTGAACTCAAAGCGGTGGCGGTGACGCTCGCTGACGGCAGTGGACCCGTAGGCGGCCGCGGCTCTGGACCCAGGCCTCAGGGCGCAGGCGTATGCTCCGAGGCGCATTGTGCCTCCCATGTTGTGGATGCTCTTCTGCTCCTCCATGAGGTCTATGACATTGTGGGGTGTCACGGGGTCCATCTCGGTGGAGTTGGCATCCTTTAGGCCGAGGACGTTGCGTGCGAACTCTATCACCATGCACTGCATGCCGAGGCATATGCCGAAGGTGGGGATGTCGTGGGTGCGGCACCATTCGAGAGCGACGAATTTGCCTTCTATGCCCCGCTGTCCGAAGCCCGGGGCTATGATCACGCCGTCGGTGCCGTCGAGGAGCGAAGCGACGTTCTCGGGGGTCACTTTCTCGGAATGGATGTAGCGGATGTCGACCTTGCGCCCGCAGTATGTGGCGGCCTGAAAGAGGGATTCATCGATTGACTTGTAGGCGTCCTGCAGCTCGACGTATTTGCCTACGAGACCTATTGTCACGGTGTCGGTGGCAGAGTCCATGCGTGAGAGGAAGTCGTTCCAGGCACCCATGTCGGGCTCGCCTTCGGGTTCTATGCCGGCCTTGCGCAGCACGATCTCGTCGAGGTGCTGCATGTGCATGAGCACAGGGACCTTGTAGATGGAGGGCGCGTCGGCACTCTGGACTACGGCGTCGGGGGAAACGTTGCAGAACTGTGCGATCTTTTTTCTCATCGGAGCCGGGATGTCGTGCTCGGTGCGCAGGATGAGCACGTCGGGCTGTATGCCGAGCTGCTGCAGCTGCTTGACTGAGTGCTGTGTGGGCTTTGTCTTCAGTTCCTTTGCGGCCTGTATGTAGGGGACGTAGGTGAGGTGGATGCACACGCAGCCGCCGTCCAGCTCCCACCTGAGCTGCCTTACGGCCTCGAGGAACGGGAGGCTCTCAATGTCGCCTACGACACCTCCTATCTCAGTGATGACGAAGTCGAAGTTGCCGGTCTTGCCGAGAGCCATCACATTGCGCTTGATCTCGTCGGTGATGTGGGGGATGATCTGTACGGTCTTGCCGAGATAGTCGCCCCGGCGTTCCTTGTCGATGACGCTCTGATATATGCGTCCTGTCGTGACGTTGTTGGCCCGAGTTGTGGGTACATTGGTGAAACGTTCGTAGTGACCGAGGTCGAGGTCGGCTTCGTGCCCGTCGACAGTGACGTAGCATTCGCCATGCTCGTAGGGGTTGAGAGTGCCCGGATCGATGTTGATGTAAGGGTCGAACTTCTGGATTGTGACCCTGTAGCCGCGAGCTTTGAACAGACAGGCGAGCGAGGATGATATGATTCCTTTACCGAGAGAGGAGACCACTCCTCCGGTCACGAATATGTACTTGGTTTCCACGCTGAGAATGTTGGTGTAATTGATTTAACAAGGTGCAAAATTACAAAAAAATGTGCAAGCCACGTCAATGAAGTGGCGGGAATTTAGTAACTTTGCCAAAAATATTGATATATGATAAAGAATCTTCTCTTTGATCTCGGGGGTGTGATAATGGATCTTGACCGTGACCGCTGTGTGCGAGCGTTCGAGTCGCTCGGCATGCGAGATGCCGAGGAATTCCTCGGGGTGTACGGTCAGAAGGGTGCTTTTCTCGCGCTTGAACGCGGCGACATAGATGCTCCGGAATTCCGCAGAGAGATCCGGCCTCTCATAGACAGGGAGGTCACGGACGAGGAGATCGACGCGGCATTCAACAAGTTTCTTGTGGGTATCCCGGTGGAGCGTCTCCGCGCCCTCAGGCAGCTCAGACGCCGCTACGGGGTGTATCTACTGTCGAATACCAATCCTATAATGATGGAGGGTTTCATAGCCGAGCAGTTCCGTCAGGAGGAGGGTATGGAGATGAAGGATTATTTCGACGGAGTGGTTGCGAGCTATGTGGCCAAATGCTACAAGCCGGACCGAGAGATATTTGACTACGCGTGCGAGAAGTATGGCATAAAGCCGGAGGAGACACTTTTCTTTGATGACTCCCAGGCCAACGTGGATGCCGCACTCGCGCTTGGGTTCTATGCCGAGGTGGTGACGCCCGGCACGGAGTTCACCGATATACTGAGCCGCCGCTGACAACAATCCTCTTAACCGTACAGACGTATTAAGTGTGCAGACACAGGAACTCTCACTCTCCCAAAAACCTCTTAGAACAACATGAATCTGATAACAAAACCGGACACGTCGGTGCGCAGGATCGCGGCCGTCGGGATGTATGACGGAGTCCATCTCGGGCACCGTTACCTGATAGACTATCTCGGGGTGGAGGCCCGCAGCCGCGGGCTTGTGCCTTCGGTCGTGACCTTCTCCAGGCATCCGCTGTCGCTTGTGCGCCCGCTTGAGGCACCTGCGCTTCTCAATACGCTCGAGGAGCGTGTGAGGCTTCTCGGAGAGGCCGGTGCGAGCGACATCATCCTGCTGAGCTTCAACGAATCGCTGCGCCGGATGAGTGCCGAGACATTTCTCAGGACTCTCAAGAGAAAATATGCCATAGATGCCCTTGTGCTGGGCTTCAACAACAGGTTCGGCCATGACGGCCTGAGGGGGATGGAGCCTTATCGTGCCATAGGCGAGAGGATCGGAGTGGAGGTGATCGCCGCTCCGGAGTATCGCGGCGGAGCTGCACCCGTGAGCTCGTCGATAATACGCCGTTGCCTCGCCGAAGGGCGCACCGAGGAGGCCGCCCGCGCTCTCGGCGCGCCGTACTCCATCACGGGGAGAGTCACCGAGGGGAACAGGCTCGGGCGTACGCTCGGGTTCCCGACCGCCAATATGATTCCTCCGTCGGCTGAGCGTCTTATCCCCAAGGCCGGGGCTTATGCGGCGTATGTGACGACTCCTGACGGAGTGAGACGTCCCGGCGTAGTGAACGTGGGGTACCGCCCCACAGTGAGCGATGCTGCCGGCGGGGAGCGTCAGATATCCATCGAGGCCCATATAATCGACTTTGTGGGGTATATATACGATGAGGAGATCAAGGTGGAGTTTGTGAAATACCTGCGCCCGGAGAGGCGGTTTGCGGACACTGACAAGCTTGCCTCCCAGATCAAGGATGACATAGCGTCGGCAAGAAAGGTGCTCAGGGAACAGTAACTCCCAGATAGAAAAGAAGTTTGCCATAAACGTAGATGGAGAATGAAAAAGGTGGAGCGGCCAGTGTGAAGCGTCCGCTCATAGGTATGACCCTCGCGGAGCTCGAGGGGGTGGCGGAGGAGGCCGGTCTGCGCCGGTTTGCCGCCAAGCAGATAGCCAGAAGGCTTTATGTGGGCCGTGTGAAAGATATAGACGAGATCACGGAGCTTCCCAAGAGCGCGAGGCAGTGGATATCGGAACATTACACAGTGGGGCTTACGGCTCCCAAGCTCGCGTCGCGTTCGACCGACGGCACTGTGAAATATCTTTTTGCCACACGCACCCCCGAGACGGACTATCTGACCCACGGAGAGGGTGGCAGGGATATCGAGGCGGTGTACATCCCTGACAAGGACCGTGCGACACTGTGTGTGTCGTCGCAGGCCGGCTGCCGCATGGGCTGCCGCTTCTGCATGACCGGGATGCAAGGGTATCACGGAGACCTCAGCTCGGCTGGCATACTCAACCAGATACTGTCGATACCCGAGTCGGAGAAGCTTACGAATATAGTGTTCATGGGGATGGGGGAGCCTATGGACAATGTGAACGAAGTGCTCAAGGCTGTGGAGGTGCTTACCGCGCCCTGGGGGCTTGCGTGGAGCCCGAAGCGCATCACGGTGTCGAGCATCGGCAAGATGGACGGGCTGAGGCGACTGCTCGCGGAGACCAAGGTGCATGTGGCTATAAGTGTCCACTCGCCGTTCCCGTCGGAGCGTGAGGGGCTTATGCCCGTAGAGCGGGCCTATCCCGCACGCAAGGTGATGGATCTGCTTAAGGGGTGTGACTTCGCCCATCAGCGCAGGCTTTCGGCCGAGTATATAATGTGGAAGGGTGTCAATGACGATATGCGCCATGCCGACGCCCTTGCCCGGCTGCTCAAGGGAACTGACTGCCGCGTGAACCTGATACGCTTCCATGCGATACCGGGATTTGACGGAGAGCCTTCGGGGCAGGCTACGATGGAGCGATTCCGCGACCGCCTGAACTCCCTCGGGGTCACGGCCACCATACGCGCCTCAAGGGGCGAGGACATCGAAGCCGCCTGCGGGATGCTGAGCGGCGAGAAGGGGGAGTGACCGGGGCACGCAAAGGGGGACACCACAAAAGTTGGAGATTAGAGCGTTTTTTCGTATTTTTGCGGGAAAATCCCATGCCAGAAATGAAAACACTCCGCATACTCCTCCGGCCGCTGGCCATGCTTGTGTGCCTTCTTGCCGCTGCGGGCTGCACCATAAGCTACAAGCTCAACGGCGCGGCCATCGACTACAATGTCTACAAGACCATCTATGTCTCGCAGTTCCCGATACGTGCCGCGCTGGTGTATCCGCCTTTGCAGCAGACCTTCGAGAATGAGCTGCTTGACTATATATCGCGCAACACGCGCCTGCGCACCGTAGAGTCGGGGGGCGACCTCCAGCTCGAGGGTGAGATCACGGGCTATTCTCTCTCGCCCCAGGCGGTCACGGAGGATGCTTATGCCTCGAAAACGCGCCTGACGATACAGGTGAGGGTGAAGTATATCGACAACAAGCAGGAGGGGAAGGATATTGACCAGACGTTCAGCGCGTACAGGGATTTCGATTCGAGCGAGATGCTTACGGATGTTCAGGACGAGCTGTGCAGCCAGATCTCCAAGGAGCTTGTCAACCTCATATTCAATGCGACACTTGGTAACTGGTAACTGACTATGGACGAGCAACTGAACCGCGTGCTGTCAACGCTCACCGAAGGTGGCCCCGGGGTGGATCCCGCTGAGGCCGAGGCTCTTGGAAAGAGGTATCCGTTCTTTTATCTGCCCGCGCTGCTTGCCCTGAAGGGTGGATCGGCCGATGCCGGGGCAAGACGCCGCCTGATGGAGCAGATAGCCCTCAATGCCCCTGACCCAGCCGGGGCGTTCATACTCGCTGACGTGGCCTATGAGGAGTGGGCGGATTTCTATCCGACGGTCCGCAAGGGGGAGGTGAGCACCAATGACGCCATATCGAAGTTTCTGGAGACTTACGGGCATTCCGACCCGAGGGAGGAGGCCCTGCTTGAGCGGCTGATATTCAATCCGACGCCTGACTATTCGTCGCTTCTTGCGCGCGAGGAGGAGGCCGACCGTCCCACCGAGGCTGACGCGGCATCGGAGAATGAGCAGGACGCGCTCATCAATTCGTTCATCCTCAAGCATAAGGATGACGAGTCGCAGCTGCTGCCGAGGGAGCATGACGCTGCCGAGGAGAGCGAACCGGCACCTGCCGGGGAGGAGCGTCGGACAGCCGCTGTGGAGCACCATGCTCCGAGCCCGGCCGCAAGCCCGGCATATGACTCGTCGCTGAGCGAGAGCCTTGCCAAGATATATATACGGCAGAAGAGATATGACAAGGCGTTTGAAATTATTCACACTCTAAGTTTGAATAATCCAAAAAAAAGTGCTTACTTTGCAGACCAATTGCGGTTTCTGAAGAAACTGATTGCCAACCGTGAAGCTTTGAATAATAGTAAATAATTCATATCCAATACATTAAATATAGTTATGTACATTGTACTGATCATCCTGACTCTCATCTGTTCCGTGCTTCTCATCTGTGTGGTGCTTGTCCAGAAGTCCAAGGGAGGAGGTCTCTCGTCGTCTTTTGCCGGAAGCAACCAGATCATGGGCGTCCGCCGTACCAACAGTTTTATAGAGAAGCTGACATGGGGTCTCGCAGGTGTCATCTGCGTGCTGGCAGTCCTCTCGACATTCACCATGCCTAAGGCTATCGTCGGGAGCTCCCGTGTGAGCGCGCCTGCCGCTACCGAGCAGACAGTTCCAGGAAACTTCAACACACCCGCCCCCGCCGCAGCCCCCAAGGCAGAAACTCCCGCCGCAGCGGAGACTCCTGCGCCCGAGGCTCCCGCCGAAACGGCAGAGTAATGGCCGGGCCGCTGGCCCTATATGCAGGGACAGTGATCGGAGAGACATATACAAGCCCGCACTGACGCGCCGTGCCACACACCACGCGGGTCGGCGTGGGCTGTGATTGTATGTGGGCGGCATGCGCGGCGTGTCTCCGAGTCACGGCACAGATGATCAACAAGCGAAAACAAGGTCTATGAAAGAACTCTGGAACCTGTTCAGGCGATTTGTCCCGCCTTACAGGAAGTATCTCATACTCAACATACTCTTCAATATACTTGCGGCATTCCTGACCCTGTTCTCGTTTGCCGTGATAGTGCCTATACTCGAGATCCTGTTCAAGATCAAGGATGTGCAGTATGAGTACTGGGAGATCGGCAGCCATTCGCTGAAGGATGTGCTGATCAACAATTTCTATTATTACACTCAGGACTGCATCAACAGCTGGGGCCCCATAGGGACGCTTATGGCTATGGCGGGGCTGCTTGTGTTCATGACGATGCTCAAGACCGGGGCGACGTACCTGAGCAGTTATTTCGTGATACCGATGCGCGCGGGCATAGTGAGGGACATACGCAACTATGTGTATGACAAGATAGTGCTTCTCCCCATAGGGTTCTTCACGACGGAGAGGAAGGGTGACGTGATGGCGCGCATGACGGGCGATGTGGCAGAGATCGAGAATTCGATAATGTCGACTCTCGACATGCTTTTCAAGGATCCGATCATGATCATAGTGTGCCTGTCGATGATGCTTTTCATGTCGTGGCAGCTCACGGTGTTCGTGCTGCTTCTGCTTCCGATCGCCGGCTCGATCATGGGCAGGGTGGGGAAGCGTCTCAAGCGCGCGTCGTTCGAGGGTCAGCAGCAGTGGGGGCTCCTAATGAGCAATATAGAGGAGACTCTCGGGGGCCTGAGGATCATCAAGGCGTTCAATGCCGAGCAGAAGGTCGTGGACCGTTTCCATAAAGGGAATCAGGAGTTCTTCAGGATCACGCGCAATGTGCAGCGCAGACAGTCGCTCGCACATCCCATGAGCGAGTTCCTGGGCACTATCACTATAGCTATCGTGCTTGTGTTCGGCGGCACTCTCATCCTGCGCGGGACGTCGGGGATGAATGCGGCGTCGTTCATATATTACATGGTCATCTTCTATTCGGTGATCAATCCGGCCAAGGACCTCACGAAGGCGATGTACAGCATACAGAAGGGCCTTGCGTCGATGGAGCGTGTGGACGCGATACTCAATGCCGTGAACCCGATAGCCGATCCGGAGCGTCCGGAGGAGATAGGCAGGCTCAAGGGGGATATCAGGTATGAGAACGTCACATTCGGGTATGATCCTCAGGTGCCTGTGGTGAAGGGTGTCGACCTTTCGATCAAGGCTGGCGAGACGGTGGCTCTTGTGGGGCAGAGCGGCAGCGGCAAGTCGACCATGGCGGACCTTCTGCCGAGGTTCTATGACATCAACAGCGGATCGATCAAGGTGGACGGCCATGACATACGCTCGCTGCGTGTGCATGAGCTTCGCGGTCTGATGGGGAATGTGAATCAGGAGGCGATACTGTTTAACGACACGGTGTTCAACAATATAGCGTTCGGAGTGAAGAACGCGACGCTTGAGCAGGTGGTGGCCGCCGCGAAGATAGCGAATGCTCATGAGTTCATCATGGCCACCGAGGATGGCTACAATACCAATATAGGTGATAGAGGCTGCCGCCTGTCGGGAGGGCAGCGTCAACGACTGTCAATAGCCAGGGCTATACTCAAGAATCCTCCGATACTCATACTCGACGAGGCCACTTCGGCACTTGACAGCGAGAGCGAGAAGTCGGTTCAGGAGGCTCTGGAGCGTCTGATGAAGGACCGTACGACCCTTGTGATAGCGCACCGCCTGTCGACTATCAAGAATGCCTCGCTCATATGTGTCATGCATGAGGGGGAGATAGTGGAGCGTGGCACGCATGATGAGCTGATAGCTCTCAACGGGTATTATACGCGCCTTGTGGAGATGCAGTCAATGAAGTGACAGGAGGATCATTCGCGGGTCTGTCCGTTGCCTGTGAGGAGGTAGCGGGTGGTGGTGATCTCGCGCAGTCCCATTGGCCCTCGCGGGCCGAGTTTCTGAGTGCTTATTCCTATTTCGGCTCCGAGGCCGAACTGTGCCCCGTCGGTGAAACCGGTGGGTGCGTTGACGTATACGCATGCGGCGTCGACCTCGGCCTGGAAGCGGGCGGCCGAGGCGGGTGATGATGTGATGATGCACTCGCTGTGGCCTGATCCGTGACGGGCGATGTGGCTTATGGCTTCGGAGAGTGATGACACGGTGCGCAGCCCCATGCTGTAGTCCATCCATTCGCGGTCCCAGTCGGCGGGGAGGGCGGGGGTGAGCAGGTGGGCGGGGTAGGCTGCGGAGGAGAGGATGGCGAGGCTTTCGGGGTCGGCGTGTATGACGACGTTTTTGTCGGCAAGCGGAGCGCACAGGGCCGGGAGGTCGGCGAGGCGGTCGCGGTGGATGAGGAGTGTGTCGAGGGCGTTGCATACGCTTACGCGGCGTGTCTTGGCGTTGAGGATAATGTCACGGCCCATGTGGATGTCGGCCTCGCGGTCGAAGTAGGCGTGGACGACCCCTGCCCCTGTCTCTATGACGGGTATGCGGGCGTTGTCGCGTACGAAGTCTATGAGGCTGCGTCCGCCGCGCGGTATGCACACGTCGATGAATCCCACGGCTCCGAGCATCGCGGCTGTGGCTTCGTGTGTGGCGGGAAGCATGAGGGCTGCAGCGGGGCTTATGCCGTGGGCGGCGAGCGATTCGTGGATTATGGATATGGCTTCAAGGTTGGTCTCCTCGGCGTCTTTTCCACCTTTCAGCACGCATGCGTTTCCGCTTTTGAGGCATAGGGAGAAGACGTCGAATGTGACGTTGGGACGGGCCTCGTATATCACGCCTATGACGCCGAACGGCACGCGCACCCTCCTGAGGAGTATGCCGTTGGGGAGTGTGCGCCTCTCGATCTCCTCTCCTACGGGGGATGGGAGCGACGCTACGTTGAGAATGTCGGCGGCTATGGCCTGCAGCCGCGAGGGGGTGAGGCGCAGACGGTCGCAGAGCGGGGAGGAGGATGGCATGCGCGCGAGGTCGCGGGAGTTGGCCGCGAGGATTGCGTCTGACCGCGAGACGATCAGCCGGGCGAGCGTGCGGAGCACGTCGGAGCGGGTTGAGTCGGGGAGTGCTGCTATGGTGCGTGATGCTGTCTTTACGTCGGTGAACATTCGGGATGTGGTCTGGTGGTGTTTTTGTGTGTTTTTGTGTGTTTCGGGGGGATGCCGGGCGTGCCGGGCGGGAGGGTCATTCGATGTAGAGGTAGTCGTAGTGGACCACCGGCCTGCCTCCACGGTGGCCGATGAGTGGGGCGGTGTCGGCCGATGACATTGATGCGCGTCCGACTCCTATTGCCGTTCCTTCGGGGGATAGGATGGTGATGATGTCGCCGTCCTCCCAGTCTCCTTCGGCTGATGTGATGCCTACGGGGAGGAGGCTTACGGCTCGGTCGCTGCGGAGGGCTGCCGCCGCGCGATGGTTGACGCGTACCACCCCTTTGGCGAAGGATGAGCTGTGGGCTATCCACCGCTTTATGTTGCTCAGGGGCTGGGGGGAGGGGAGGAATGTGGTGTGGGGCACTTCGGAGGGGTGCAGCAGGAGCGATGTGAGTATGCCGGGGCGGTCTCCCCGGGCTATTATCACGGTGATGCCGTCGTCGCTGACTTTCCGGGCTATGCCGCACTTGGTGCCCATGCCTCCTCGTCCGAATCCGCTTTTTGCGGCTGTGATGCAGCCGCTGAGGTCTCTTCCCGGCTCGATTTCGGGGATGAGCCTGGACGAGGGGTCGGCCGGTGGGCCTGTGAATATGCCGTCGACGTTGGAGAGGATTATGAGCATTTCGGCGTCGAGCATGGATGCCACCATGCCTGAGAGCTCGTCGTTGTCGGTGAACATGAGTTCGGTGAGGCTTGCGGTGTCGTTCTCGTTGACCACGGGTATCACGGCGTTGTCGAGCATCGTGAGCATGCAGGCCCTCTGGTTGAGGTAGGCTGTGCGGGAGGCGAAGTTCTCTTTCTGTGTGAGCACCTGTCCGATCACCATCCCGTAGCCTGCGAACAGTCTGTCGTAGAGGTTGATGAGGCGTATCTGCCCTATGGATGAGTAAAGTTGCCTGGCCGCTACGGTGTCGAGCTGGCGTGAGGGGGTGATTGCTCCCCTGCCGCATGCCACTGCGCCGCTCGACACAAGGATTATCTCGTGTCCGAGGTCCCGCAGGGTGGCTATCTGGTCGACGAGGGAGGACATGTTGGTGACGTTGGGCATGCCGTCGGGGCGTGAGAGGACGTTGCTGCCAACTTTTACTACGATTCTCATTGCGTGGTGGAGGCTTTCAGTCCGTTGATCACGGCCGATGTGAATCCGGAGTGCTCCATGGCGTTGAGGCCGCGTATGGTGAGCCCTCCCGGTGTGGTCACTTTGTCGATCTCGCTTTCGGGGTGCGAGCCGGGGGAGGAGAGGAGTGAGGCGGCTCCTATGAGGGTCTGGAGGACCATTTTCTGTGCGAGCTGCGGGCGCACTCCCAGTTCCACTCCTCCTTCGACGGCGGCCCGTATGTAGCGCAGGGCGTAGGCTATGCCGCATGATGCCAGGGATGTCGCGGCGGGGAGGAGCTTCTCTTCTATCTCCATGGCTTCGCCAAGGAGGCTGAACGCCTGTGTGGCGAGGGGGCACCTGCCGTTGCCGTTGACGATGAAGGTCATGGACCGGAGGGTGGACACGGCGGTGTTGGGCATGGCTATGCAGAATGAGGGGAGGGCAGGGGCCGAGTCTTTGTGCAGCCATGTGCGGAGGTCGGATATGGAGATTTGTGCTGCCACGACCGCTATCTCGGCGGATGAGTAGTCGATGTGGTCCTTGATCTCGCTGATGACTTGCTCTACGAGCCATGGCTTTACGCACAGGATCACGAGTGAGGCTCCCCTGACGGCTTCGGTGTCGGAGGAGGTGGTGTACGCTCCGGATCGGGCGAGCGGGTCGAGCTTGCCCGGGGAGGGGTTGGCTACGCTCAGGTCGGCGGGTGCTTCCAGGAAGCCGGGAACTGTTGCGATGAGTCCGCGGGCTATGGCACTTCCCATAGCTCCGGCTCCGATGATTGCTGCTTTCATATTATTGTAATATCGCGTTGTCGAATTGCAAAATTACGTTATTTAGGCCGTAAATCAAAGTAAATTGTGAATAATGGCGCGTATATTTCGTCATTATCCGGGATCGGGAGGATCACGGTTTCAGGCGGGAGTGGATCATGGGCGGATATGATTTTGGAGGGGGAGGAATTTTTCATTACTTTTGTTGTTGAAAATGGAATCCGAATTTGACATACATAACAGACTTAATGCCGACAAGGAGTTTGAGAAGGCACTGAGGCCGTCGTACTTCGACGGGTTCAACGGTCAGGAGAAGATAGTCGAGAACCTGAAGGTTTTTGTCCAGGCGGCGCGTATGCGCGGCGAGGCTCTGGACCATCTCCTGCTGTTCGGTCCTCCGGGGCTTGGCAAAACCACGCTTGCGGGTATCATAGCGAATGAGCTGGGGGTCAATTTCAAGGTGACTTCGGGGCCTGTGCTCGACAAGCCGGGCGACCTTGCTGGGATACTTACTTCGCTCGGGGAGAATGATGTGCTTTTCATCGATGAGATCCACAGGCTGAGCCGTGTGGTGGAGGAGTATCTTTATTCGGCAATGGAGGATTTCCGTATCGACATCATGATCGACAAGGGCCCGGGGGCGCGGTCGGTGCAGCTGTCGCTGTCGCCGTTCACGCTTGTGGGGGCGACTACGCGGTCGGGGATGCTTACTGCCCCTATGCGTGCGCGGTTCGGGATCAACTGTCATCTGGAGTACTACAAGCATGATGTGCTTGAGCGTATCATAGCCCGCTCTGCGGCTCTGCTTGGGGTGAAGTGCTCGGCCGAGGCTGCGCATGAGATAGCGATGCGTTCGCGCGGGACGCCGCGTATAGCCAATTCGCTTCTGCGGCGTGTGAGGGATTTCGCCCAGGTCAAAGGGTCGGGCGAGATAGATGTGGATATAGCCAGATATGCGCTCGAGGCTCTGAATATCGACCGTTACGGCCTTGACGAGATGGACCACAAGCTGCTGCTGACGATGATAGACAAGTTTAACGGCGGGCCTGTTGGGCTGTCGACCATCGCGACGGCCATAGGTGAGGAGCAGGATACGATAGAGGAGGTGTATGAGCCGTTTCTTATAATGGAGGGGTTCCTTCGCCGCACGCCGCGCGGGCGTGAGGTGACATCTCTTGCATATAATCATCTGAGGCTCAATCCTCCGGCTTCGCAGGGGAGTCTGTTCTGAGGCCGAGGGGCGGATAAAGCGGCCTTTTCAGGATAAGTAACTCTTATAAATTAGTTATAATTAAAATAATTTCAAGTAACCCTTCGGGCTGACACATCCTTATTCGTCTTTTCGGCGTTTTTCGCACTGTCACTCAGTTGTGTAGCTCGCTACACTCCTTCGCTCCATTTCGAAAACCACTCGAAGATACTTCATAATTATGTGTCAGCTAATTTATGCGAGTTACTTAGAGGTTGTTTAAAAACAAATGTGAAAGCCGGAGTCTATTCTCTTAAGATTCAACACGAAATATATCCAAGAGTTAAGTACATGACAAAAATTTGAAAACATCGAATTTAGGAGTATAAGCCGGACGCAGAAGTATGGTCGCAATCTCCT
>ERZ808037.286-NODE-286-length-53703-cov-15.819808_pt1 | contig 53703 bp, 42 predicted proteins | sample MGYA00380190_ERZ808037 | MGnify/ENA primary metagenome ERZ808037 (study PRJEB31490, sample SAMN06133399) | mouse gut metagenome | isolation source: J9 | host: mice | place: China: Chengdu | collected 2015-05 ... | reverse complement strand
AGCGTATCACAAAACTAGCCAGTTTTCAATACCTGTAAGGAATTTTTTAAACCGAACATATTTTGACAGAAAAGTACGCATTTCCGCAGAAAACGGCCCCTTACGGCGGCGCAGCCGAATCATAGCCCTCCGCCCGGTACCGGAAGGTGGACAGTGCCATCCCGCACTCCTTGGCCGCCTGGGTGCCCGTGATCACCCCCGCCTTCCACCGGCGGTACGCGCTGTGGTAATTGGCCGGGAGGGGCTTGGGCGGCCGGCCGAACCGGGTTCCCTTGGCCTTCGCTGCGGCGATTCCCTCCGCCTGCCGCTGGCGGATGCTGGTGCGCTCGTTCTCCGCCACGAAGGACAGCACCTGGAGCACAACGTCGCTGAGGAACGTGCCCATCAGGTCCCTGCCCCGCCGGGTGTCCAGCAGGGGCATGTCCAGCACCACGATGTCGATGCCCTTTTCCTTGGTCAGAATCCGCCACTGCTCCAAAATTTCCCCGTAGTTCCGCCCCAGACGGTCAATGCTCTTGATGTAGAGCAGATCGTCCTTTTTCAGCTTCCGGACCATGCGTTGGTACTGCGGACGCTCAAAATCCTTGCCGGACTGCTTATCCACATAGAGGTTTTTCGCGGGAACGGACTGCTCTTTCATGGCAATCATCTGCCTGTCCTCGTTCTGTTCCCTGGTGCTGACGCGGACGTAGCCGTATACATTGTTCAAAATTGCGACCAGGCCTCCTTTCTGCGCCGCCAAATCATATCACATCCCGGCCCGCCGGAGACAGCCTCACAGCCCATTTGCCCTCCCCGCGCTGGAAAATGAGGCAAAAAAATCCTCTGATTTTTGAAAATCAGAGGATTCTTTATTATGGCTGCGGCCCACTCTGCCGCACGGGGCTGCGCTCATCCCTTGCCTCCCAACCCCTCTCCGCCCCCCGGCGGAGGAGCGGGCTCGGCCACCAGGCTCTCCGCGGTGACCACCACGCAGGACACCGACACGGCGTTCTCCAGCGCGGCGCAGGCCACGTCGGCGGGGTCGATGATGCCGGCCTCGTACATGTCCCGGTACCCCTTGGCCAGCGCGTCAAAGCCAACGCTCCCCTCTCCGCCGGCCCGCAGCCGGGCGCACACCACGCGCCCCTCCACCCCGGCGTTTTCCGCGATCTGGACCACGGGGACCTCCAGGGCGGCGGCCACGATCCCCGCCCCCGTCCGCTCATCCCCCTCCAGCCCGCCGGCGGCCGCCCGCACCGCCTGGGCCGCCCGCAGGTAGGCCAGACCGCCCCCGGGGAGCACCCCGCTCTTCACCGCCGCCCGGGCGGCGTGGAGCGCGTCCTCTACGCGCAGCTTCTTCTCCTGGAGCTCCACCTCTGTGGGCGCGCCCACCTTCATCACGCCCACCCCGCCGGACAGGCGGCTGAGCCGCTCCTCCAGCTTCAGCCTGTCGTAGTCGAACTCCGCCAGGGCCAGCTCGTCCCGCACCTGGGCAATCCGGCTGCGGATGGCCTCCGGACTGCCCTTGCCGCCGATGATCACCGTGTTCTCGCCGGTGCATACCACCCGGTCCGCCTGGCCCAGCATCTCCAGGGTGGTCTTGCGCAGGGGCATACCCAGCTCCCCGGCAACCACCGTGCCCCCGGTGACCACGGCGAAGTCCTGGAGCAGCTGCCGGCGGCGGTCCCCAAAGCTGGGGGCCTTGGCGCACACGCAGGAGAATCTCCCCCGCATCCGATTGACGATCAGCGCAGCCAGCGGCTCGTTCTCGATCTGATCGGAGATGAGGAACAGCGGCCGCCCCGTCTCCTTCACCCGCTCCATCACCGGCAACAGCTCGTCAATGCTGCCAATCTTCTGGTCCGTGATGAGCAGGAAGGGCTTTTCCAGCACCGCCTCCATCCGCTTGGGGTCGGTGACCATGTGGGGCGTCAGGTAGCCCCGGTCAAACTCCATCCCCTCCACAATCTCGCAGCAGGTCTCCCCGCTGCTGGACTCGTCCAGGCTGATGACGGCGCCGGGGGGCAGCTTTCCCATGGCGTCGGCGATGAGCGCTCCGATCTCTCCGCTGCCGGAGGACACCGCCGCGATGTGCCGCAGCTCCTCCTCTCCCTGGACGGGGCGGGCCTGCTTCCGGAGCCGGGCCAGGGCCCAGCCCAGCGCCTTCTCCATGCCGCTCCGCAGCAGCACCGGGCTGGCTCCGGCCTCCACGCAGCGCACCCCCTCCCCGATCATGGCCTGGGCCAGGACGATGGAGGTGGTGGTGCCGTCCCCCGCCACGTCGTTGGTTTTGCCGGCCACCGAGCGCACCAGCTGCGCCCCCATCCGCTCAAAGGGGTCGCTGAGGAAAATTTCTCTGGCGATGGTGACGCCGTCGTTGGTGACCAGCGGCGCGCCGAAATGCCGGTCCAGCACCACGTTCCTGCCGCAGGGGCCCAGGGTGACCTTTACCACCCCGGCCAGCCGGTCCACCCCCCGCATCAGCGCCCGGCGGGCCTGCGCGCCAAACAAGATTTCATTCTCCATATCCGTCCTCCTCCCTCTCAATGGACTTCCCCGGCCCCGGCGGGCGCGGCCTGCCGCTCCAGGGCCCTGAGCCGGGCCAGCTCATGGAGCAGCATCAGCAGCGCCGCGGCAAAGGTCAGCACATCCGCCGCCGGCTGCGCCCAGATGACGCCGTCCAGCTGGAACGCTCTGGGCAGGTATAATATCATGGGGATGAGCAGCAGCCCGTTCCGGGACAGGGCGATCATGCCCGACTTGACGGCCCGCCCGCAGGACTGGAACAGCATATTTGCGATGACCGTCACCGTGGCCAGGGGCAGCACCGCCACATGGGCGCGGAGAATGCGGCTGCCCACCTCGATCACCGCCGGGTCGTCCCCCCGGAACACCGCGATGATGCCGGGCGCCAGCAAATAGGCGGCCGCGGACAGCGCCGCCATGGCGGTCAGGCACACCCGCAGGGAGAACCACAGCCCCTCCTTCACCCGGCCGTAGAGCTTCGCGCCGAAGCAGTAGCCGCACATGGGCTGGTAGCCCTGGCCAAAGCCCATGAGCATCATCACCAGGACATTGACAAGCTTGGTTACGATGCCCATACCCGCCAGGGGCGCGTCGCCGTACACCGCCGCGGCGTTGTTCAGCAGGATATTGGCCACGCTGAGCAGGCCGTTGCGGAACAGGTCGGGGGCGCCCACCTTGAAAATCTCCCACAGCACCCGCCAGCGCAGGGAAAAGTACCTCCACCCCAGCTTCAGCACGCACCTGCCGGACACCATGTGGGAGAAGAGAATCCCAAAGCTGACGATCTGGCTCAGGCTGGTGGCCGCGGCGGCGCCCACAATCCCCAAGTCGAACACAAAAATGAGGATGGGGTCCAGAATGCAGTTCACCACCGCGCCGGCCACCGTCCCGATCACGGACAGGCGGACGTCCCCCTCCTGGCGCACCACGGCGGACAGCACAAAGGTGGCGCTGTAAAAGGGCGTGGCCAGGATGATCCAGAAGGCGTAGTCGCAGGCGTAGGGCAGGATGGTGGGGGTGGCCCCGCAGATGACCATGATGGGCTCCAGCGCCGCCAGGGAGAACGCGCCGATCACCGTGCCCACCATCACGGACAGGAAAAATGCGGTGGACACGGTGCGGTTGGCGTCCTCCTCCTGCCGCGCGCCCAGCTGGCGGGCGGCCAGGCTGCCCGCCCCCATGGCCAGCATCAGAGACACCGCCTGAATGATCATCAGCAGCGGCATGGCCACCCCCGGCGCGGCGGTGGCGCTGGTGCCGATGCTGCCCACGAAATAGGTGTCCGCCAGATTGTACAGCGAGGTGACGATCTGGCTGCATATGGCGGGCACCGCCATGGACACGATGAGACTCGGGATGGGCTGCGTGGTCATCTTGATATATCTGGCCTGGGGGTCGGAATCTGTGCGTTTCAAACCGGATACCAGCTCCTTTGCTCCGCGCGGGGAGGCGGATGGATCCCCATCCGCCTCCCCATGTCACGATGTTTTTCCGTCAGTCCTCCGGCGGGTTGTGGCAGGCCAGCAGGTGCCCGCCGCCGGTGTCCCGCAGCGGGGGCATGGTCTGGCTGCACGCCGGGGTGGCATAGCGGCAGCGGGGGTGGAAGGGACAGCCCGGCGGGGCGTTGATGGGGCTGGGCACCTCCCCCTCCAGCAGGATGCGCCTGCGCTCCCGCTCGGCGTAGTAGTCGGTGGTGGGCACGGCGGACAGCAGCGCCCGGGTGTACGGGTGGCGGGAGCGCAGGAACAGGTCGTCAGAGTCCAGCACCTCCACCAGGCGGCCCAGGTACATCACGCCGATGCGCCGGGCGATGTGGCGCACCACCGCCAGGTCGTGGGCCACGAAAATATAGGTCAGCCCCAGCTTCTCCTGGAGGCTCTCAAACAGGTTGATGATCTGGGCCTGGATGGACACGTCCAGGGCGGACACCGGCTCGTCGCACACGATGAACTCCGGATCGCAGGCCAGGGCCCGGGCAATGCCCAGCCGCTGCCGCTGTCCCCCGGACAGCTCGTGGGGATAGCGGGTGATCATCTCCCGGCTCAGCCCCACCATCTCGATGAGCTCCACCACCCGGTCCCGGAGCTCGCCGGCGCTGTGGGGCCGCCGGTCGGCGGCCACCGCCTCCTTCACAATGGTGTACACCGACTCCCGGGGGTCCAGCGAGCCGTAGGGGTCCTGGAAGATCATCTGAAGCCGGCGGCGGTACTGCTTGAACTGCTTGGGGGGCATCTGGGCGATGTCCACGCCCCGGTATAGGATTCTGCCCCCGGTTGGCCTGAGCATCCGCAGAACGCACTTGCCGGTGGTGGTCTTGCCGCAGCCCGACTCCCCCACCAGGCCGAAGGTCTCCCCCTCACGCACCTGGAAGCTCACGTCATCCACCGCCTTGACCTGGGCGTAGACCTTTGAGACCAGTCCTTTTCTCAGCGGGAAATACATCTTCAGGTTTTCTACCTGGATGATGGGCTCCCGCTTCCCCTCAGCGCTCATATTCTCCCCTCCAAATCCAGGTGGCACGCGACGCAGTGCTCCTCCCCCTCCGTCCTGCGCAGCGCCGGATAGGGGCTGCTGCGGCACTTGTCACAGGCGTAGGGGCACCGGGGCAGAAACGCGCAGGCGTCGGGCAGGCCGATCAGCGACGGCGGCGCGCCCTCGATGGGCACCAGCCGGCTGCCCTTCTCCTGCTCCAGCTTGGGCACCGAGTTGAGCAGGCCGATGGTATAGGGGTGGCGGGGCCTGGTGATCAGCTCCTCCGTGGTGCCCGACTCGATGATTTTGCCCGCGTACATCACGTAAATGCGCCTGGTGTGCCGGGTCACCAGCCCCAGGTTGTGGGTGACCACGATTAGGGAGGTCTTTTTCTCCTCCACCACCCCCTGAAGCAGCTCCATCACCTGGGCCTGGATGGTCACGTCCAGGGCGGTGGTGGGCTCGTCGGCCACAATGAGCTTGGAGCCGCAGGCCACCGCGATGGCGATGAGGATGCGCTGGCGCATCCCGCCGGACAGCTCGAAGGGGTAGTTCTCCATCCGGCGCTCCGGCTCGGGGATGGCCACGTCCCGCAGGGCCTGTACCCCCAGCTCCCACGCCTCCTTCCGGCTGCACTTCTTATGCCTGCGGATCACCTCGGTAAGCTGATTGCCCACGGTGTACACCGGGTTGAGGGCGGTCATGGGCTCCTGGAAGATGAAGGCGATCCCCGCCCCCCGCACGGCCTGCATCTGGGGGGATTTGGCGTCGTACTCCATCAGGTTCTCCCCGTCCAGCCACACCTCTCCCCCCAGGATCTTCCCCGGCGGGGACTGAATCAGCTTGACCATGGACATCTGGGTCACGGACTTGCCGCAGCCCGACTCGCCCACAATGGCGATGATCTCCTGCCTGTCCACGTGGAAGGAGACGCCGTCCACCGCCTTCACCTCGCCGGCGGCGGTAAAAAAGGAGGTTCTCAGATTTTTGACCTCAAGCAGCCTTTCACCCATCACAGCTTCCCCCTCAATCTCGGGTCCAGCGCGTCCCGCAGACCGTCGCCGATGATATTCAGCGTGATGATCAGCAGCATCAGCGCCACGCCGGGCACAATGGCGGGCAGCGGCTTGAACATCAGGTAGTTGTAACCCTCGGAGATCATGGTGCCCCAGGCCGGGGTGGGGGCGGTGATGCCGATGCCCAGATAGGCCAGGCCGGACTCGATCATCACGGCGGAGCCCACGCTGCCGGTGAACATGACGATGAGGGTGGGAAAGGCGTTGGGCAGCAGGTGCTTGAGCATGATCTCAAATTTGTTCTGCCCGATGAGCTCAGCCGCCGCCACGTAGTCGTTCTCCCGCAGGGAGAGCACCTGGCCGTACAGCATCCGCACATAGCCGGGCAGGGCGGAGATGCCGATGATGACGCTTACCGACAAAATGGAGCCGCCGAAGATGGCCACCAGGCACATGGTGAGGATCAGACCCGGGATGGACAGCTGGGCGTCCACCGAGCGCATAATCAGCCCGCTGACAAATCCGCCGGAATACCCTGCGATCAGCCCCAGAATGGAGCCCGCCACCAGCGCGATCACGCTGGAGAGCAGGCCGGTGCAGAAGGAGATGCGGGCGCCGTAAATGGTGCGGGTGAGCAGGTCCCGCCCCAGGCCGTCCATGCCCAGGGGATGGGCGGCGGACGGCCCCTCCAGCGCGTGGGCCAGCGACTGCTCATAGGGGGAATAGGGGGTGAGCAGGGGGCCGAACACCGCCGCGAAGGCAAAGAGAATCAAAAAGGCGAAGCAGGCCCTGGACAGAGCGCCGCGCCCCAGAAACACCCGCCAAAACTGCCTGCGGGAGGCGCGCCTGCGCTCCTTTTCCTGCCGGGCGATCATCTCGTCCAGCGTCAATTCCTTTTTCAGTGTTTCACTCATAGCGTTATCTCCTGGTCATTCGAATACGCGGATCGATAAAGCCATAGGCGATATCCACCGCCAGGTTTGCCGCAACGGTGAACAGGGCGATGAGCAGCGTACAGTTCTGCACAATCATGTAGTCCCGGTTGTTCAGCGCCGTGGTCAGCAGGGTGCCCAGGCCGGGGATGTTGAACAGCTGCTCCACCAGCAGCGACCCGCCGATGACCACGCGCACCTGCATCCCGATGATGGTGATGACCGGGATCAGCGCGTTTTTCAGCGCGTGCTTGTACACCACGCTGCCCTCGGGCAGGCCGTTGGCCCGGGCGGTGCGGATATAGTCCTGGTTGATGGAATCCAGCACGTTGGTGCGGGTCTGGCGGCAGATGCCGGCGGACATCCCCAGAAAGATGCAGCTCACCGGCAGGATGGCGTGGTACACAAAATCGCCGAAGTCCTTGGTGGGCGGGGTGTAGCCCTGTATGGGCAGCAGCTCCAGCTGCACCGCAAAGACCAATATGCCCAGAATGCCCAGCCAAAACACCGGCATTCCCATAATCATCGTCATGAAGAAGGTGATCCCCTGGTCTGCCAGCCTGCCCCGCTTGACCGCGCAGACCACCCCGCACAGGATGCCGATGGGAATGCCCAGGAGCAGGGCGAACACGCCGATGCTCACCGTCCTGGGCAGGCGCTCGGCGATCATGTCCGCCACGGGGCGCTTATAGATCACCGACCGCCCCAGATCCCCCCGAAACAGGTTGCGCAGCCACAGGAGGTACTGGGTCAGGATGGGCTTGTCCAGGTTCATCTCCTCCCGCAGGGCCTGCACGTCCTCCTCGGACGCCTCGTACCCCAGGGCCAGCCGGGCGGGGTCGCCGGGCATGATCTGGAGCAGGGAAAAGGAAAACAGCGACACCAGGAACACGATGAGCAGGGAGATCAGGATTCGCTTCAAGATATAAGTTTTCATTTGCTTCCCTCATATTCGGAGCTGATTTCGCCGCGCCCCCGCACCTGCGCCCGCACGGCTGGCTGCAAGGGCGGGGGCGCGCGTTTTGTCTCAATCACCCGATGGGCCGCTCAGCGGTCCAGCCAGCACGCCCACAGGTCGGCGCGCAGGTTCTGCACATCGGCGTAGTGGAAGTCCCTCACGTCGTTCTTCACAAAGGTGATGGCCTGGGAGCCGAAGATCACCTTTATCATGCAGTACTCGTCCACCACCTTCTCGGCCACCTCCTGGGTCTTGGCGTTGCGCTCCTCCTCGGTCTGGGCGGAGGTGATGGCGGTGGTGATCTGGTGGAGCTCGTCGGGGATCTCGAAGGCGTTCACCCCCAGGCCGAAGCCCTCGTACTGGTAGAAGGTGGAGGCGTACTGGGAGGCCGCGCCGGCCTCCGCCCCCATCTGGTGCAGGAACATCCCGGACTCCCAGCCGCCGATGTAGTTGACGAAGGCGGCGCCCTCGATGGGCCGGATCTGGACGTTGATGCCGATGGCGGACAGCTGCTCGGCGATGACCTGGCAGACGTTGACCACGGTGGTGGCGTTGCTGCAGGTGATCATGGTGTCAAATCCATCGGCGTAGCCCGCCTCGGCCAGCAGCTGCTTGGCCTTTTCCACATCGTACGCCTGGCCGGTGGTGTCCTTGTTGTAGAAGGGGGAGCTCTCCGGGGCCCACTGGTTGGTCTTCACCGCGTAGCCGAAGGTGAGGGTGTCCACGATGGCGTCCACGTCGATGGCGTGGCTCACCGCCTTGCGCACCTTCTCGTTGGCAAAGGGGTCGCCCTCCTTCATGTTGAAGCACAGGGTGTAGTAGTAGCTGGGCAGCTGGGCGGGCTTGCCCGTGGTGTCGCCATAGCCGCTGAGCTGCTCCACCAGGCTGTAGGTCTCGGTAAGCATGGCGTCGATGTCGCCTGTTTTGAGGGCCTGGGCGGCCACCAGCTCCTGCTGGTAGTAGACCATGTCCACCCCGTCCAGCAGCACCTTGCCCTGCCAGTAGTTGTCGTTGCGGTCAAAGATCCAGCTCACGTCCGCGTTGAATTCGGCCTCCACGAAGGGGCCGGTGCCCACGGGGTTCTGCGCCAGCCACTCCGCCCCCTTCTCGTCAAAGGCCTTCTTGGAGGCGATGAGCACCGTGCGGCACAGGGAGTAGTCAAACAGGGAGTCCCACTGGGTGAAGTGGCAGACCACGGTCTTGCCGTCGGTGGCCTCGGCGTGGTCGTAGAACTTGAAGAAGGAGTCCTTCAGCACGCCGTTCTCCTTGTAGTAGTCCAGGTTCCAGGCCACCGCCTCGGCGTCGCAGGGGCTGCCGTCGGAGAACTGGATCCCGTCCCGGAGCACGATGGTCCAGGTCAGCGCGTCGGCGTCCGGGGTGATGCTCTGGGCCAGGAAGGGCTCGGGGCTGCCGTCGGAGCCGTAGCGGGCCAGGGGCTCATAGATATAGCCGAACATGGCGATGGCCATGATGCCCCGTATGTCGTACCAGGCCCGGGTGGTGGGGGTGGCGGCGGAGATGGTCAGCCGGCCCCCCTCCTTCTTCTCCGAATTGGGGGTGTCAACCCCGCCGCTCTGGGTGGGCTGGGTGCTGCTGCCCGCCGGGGGAGTGCTGCTCCCCGCGCCGGACTCGCCGCAGGCGGCCAGAAGGGTCAGGAGCATGGAACACGCCAAGAGTACGCACAGCTTCTTTTTCATATCACGTTTCCTCCTATGTCTGAAATTCGGGCCGTTTTCAACCTGTCATGCGCGCGGCTGGGCCATCCCCGCCCAAAGACCGCTCACAGCCGCGTCTATTCCTCGATCCTGCCCAGATAGGGGTGCTCCAGCCCCTTCCAGTACTTTGCCTCCCGCTGGAACCACTGCCCGTCGTGCTTCTCCTGGAACAGGTCGCAGCGGGCGGCCTCCTCCTCCGTGATGCCCAGCTCGTGCTCGTCGCAGAATACGGTGGACTTGTCCTCCAGCACCCGCTTCCCCCAGGAGGTCATGCCGTAGCTGGCCCCCTTGGTGATGCAGTGGGCGGTCACATAGTTGAAGCCCAGCTTCTCGATGTCCTCAAAATTCACGTCGGGGACGCCGCCGGGGGCCATGACGTCGGGCCACATTTTCCAGCCCTTGACGTACTTGGCCACCTCCGTGCCCTCCTCCAGGGTGCGCAGGCCGATGACCAGCGTCATCTCCGCCCCCAGCTCCTCGGCGCGGATGCAGCGCTCGATGGCCTCCTCCAGGCCGTATTGCAGGGCTGTTTCCGTCCGGGCGATGAGCATGCACTGCGTGCCGGAGCAGGCGTCCAGCGCCGCCCGGACCTTGGCCAGGAACACGTCCCGGGACACGGCGGGGTGGGGGATGGTGCCGAAGGGCTCGCCGTCCCGCAGGGCCTTGGCCCAGCGGCCATAGCCCCGGGTGCCGGTGGTGTCGTCCAGGGTCAGCGCCATGGCGCCCGCCTCCGCCAGCCGTTTGGTGGTGCGGTAGGCGTGCAGGGGGGTCTCGCCGTAGCCGTCGTCGGCGTCGATGCAGCAGGGCAGGGGCGAGGCGGCGCACACATTGCCCGTGATGCGCACCAGGTCGTCCGCCGTGATGAGCCCCACGTCCGGGGTGGCGCAGTTCCCGGCCACCACGCCGCCGGACAGCAGCGTGGCCTCAAACCCCGCCGCCTGCGCGCACTTGGCGGACATGACATCCCAGACGATGGGGGCAAAGATCTGCTTCTGGGCCACCAATTTGCGTAAAGATTTTCTTTCCATATCTCCTGAGCTCCTTATCTCGCAGTTTACCGGTGTCAGTTCTCACCCGGGAGGTCCTTCCAGAAGCCCGGCTCCTTGGACATATAGCGGTCGGGCCGGACGGGCCGGTTCTTCGCCTGCATCCCCACAATGCCCTGCTCCACCTCTTCCGGCTTCAGGCCCATGGTGTGGGTGTCGTGATAGGCCAGGCTCTTGTCCTGAACGGCGTGCTTGCCGAAGTCGATCATGCCCCACATGGCCGCCTTCTCCAGGATGTGCATGGTAACAAAGTTGAAGCCCAGCGGCTCGATGTCCTCCAGCCTCACGTCGGGCACGCCGCCGCGGGAGCCCACGTCGGGCCACATCTTCCAGCCCTTCACCTGCTCGGCCACCCGCTGGCCCTCCTCCAGGTTCATCAGCCCGATGATCAGCGTCATCTCCGCCCCCAGCTCCTGGGCCAGCAGACAGCGCTCAATGGCCTCGTCCAGGCCGTATTGCAGCTTGCTCTCCGTGCGGGCGATGGGCATGCAGTCCGTGCCGGAGCATGCCTCCAGGCAGGCCTTCAGCTTGGCCAGCCAAACCTTGCGGGACACCGCAGGATGGGTCATGGCTCCGTCCGGCGCGCCGCCCCGCAGCTGCATCCCCCAGCGGTTGTACCCCCGGTACCCCGTGGTGTCGTCCAGGGTGAGGGACATGGCCCCCGCCTCCACCAGCCGCTGGGTCAGGCGATAGGCGTGCAGGGGAGTCTCGCCGTAGCCGTCGTCCGCGTCCACGCAGCAGGGCAGCGGGGACTCTGCGGTGATGTACTGCGTGGCTCGGACCAGGTCGTCCGCGGTGATCAGCCCGATGTCCGGCAGGCCGCACACCCACTCGGCCAGCGCCCCCCCGGACAGCAGCGTCGCCTCAAATCCGGCCTGCTCCGCCGCCCGGGCGGACATCAGATCCCAGACACAGGGCGCGAAAACCTGCTTTTCAGCCACAAGCTCCCGCAGGGTTTTCCGTTTTTCCATTTCGTAAGCCCTCCAGTTTTGTATCAATTTCCAGTTTGAGAACTTCTATTCACAGCTGGGGCCATCGGAGCCCCGGGGCTGCGAATACAGGCTCCATCCTCCGTTCCCGTCCGCTCAAAAGCCGGGAAGGCCCTCGATGGCGTACACCCGCACCGGGCAGGAGTCCAGCCCCCGGATGGGGAGGGGGGCAAAGGAGATAAAGAAGGTGCCGCTCTGAAGCTGGTCCAGATTCTTGAGCACCTCCAGGAAGGTGATGTTCTCCGCCATGCACACATCGTGGAAGGGCTTCACATCCTCATTGCGGTTCTCGATGGATACCCCGTCGCCAAAGCCCACCGACTTTACCCTGTGCTCCACCATCCACCGGCCGGTCTCGCCGTTGACCAAAAGCCGCCGGTCCTCCTCGGTGTTGGTTTTGGGGGTGAAGGGGGGCAGCTTGTAGGGGGAGTCCAGAATCACCACATCGCCCGCCTGAATCCTGCCGCCCAGCGCCCGGTCCAGCACCTCCGGGGTGATGTAGCCGTTGGGCGCCACCCCCTCCAGCTCCACATAGACGCACCGGCCCATGAAACTGGTCAGCGGCAGGGCGGCCACGTCGGGCCAGCTGTCCTCGTGGTGGTAGGGGCACTCGCAGTGGGTGCCCAGGTGGCTGGTCAGGTCCATGATCGTGTGATAATCGGGGATGGGCCCGCCGGTGTTGAAGCGGTACATGTGGCACCGCCGGGACTCTGCGGCCGGGTCCAGCGGCTTGGTCAGGTCCACCACCCGCAGGCCGCCCAGCTGATAGACGCTCATAGCGTTTCCTCCTCTGTTTGATATGCCGCCCTGTCCTCCAGGGCGTGGATGAGTCTGACCACCATTTCGTGGTAGGGCACCGACAGGCCCACCGCCTTGGCCGCCTCCAGCACGCTGCCGCTGATGGTGTCCACCTCCGTGCGGCGGCCGTCCCGGATGTCGGCGCGGATGGAGGTGCAGCCGTTCCTGGCGTTCCGGCACACGGCCTCCACCTCCTCAATAACCTCCCCCTCGTCAAACCGGGAAATTCCCTCCGCGTTGGCCACCGCCACCGCCTCCCGGCACAGCGCCCGCAGCAGGGATCTGGCGTGGGGGTTGTCGCACAGGAAGCCCAGGGGCACTTGGAGCACCGCCGTCAGCGAGCTGGCCGCCGTGTTGGTAAACAGCTTGGACCAGATCTGCCGCTTCACGTCCTCGCTGGTGACGCAGGGGAAGCCGCAGGCGGTAAAGCACGCCGCGATGTCCACCGCCGCGGCCCCGTCCCCCTCCAGCACGCCGATGGAGGTCAGTCCGGTCCCCCCATGATAGGTGCACCCGTTGGCCACCACCGAGGCGTTGTGCTGGGTGGAGCCGATGATCACATGGGCCCGGTCGGTGAAGGGGAGCAGCTTGGTCTCATGCCCCGCCCCGTTCTGAAGGGTCATCAGGTAGGTGTCCGGGCCGATGAGCCGCCGGTTCTTGGACAGCGCCTCCCGGGTAAACATGGATTTGACGAATATCAGAACCAGATCCATCTCCGGCAGCCCCGCCGGGTCCACTGCCGCGGCCGGGTGGAATACCCGGTCCGTCCCATCCCGCTCCCGGACTGTGACGCCGTCCGCGTTGATCTTGTCCACCCGCTCCTGGTCCACGTCCAGGAGCCAGACCGAATTTCCCTGGGACAGGTAGCCACCAAACAGCATCCCCATTGCCCCGGCGCCGAGAATTGTAATGTTCATACGCTCAGTCTCCGTCTCGTTTCAACATTTAACATCGATTGCAAAGTTATTATAATCCACACTATTTTGTTTTGCAATAGATTTCATAGAATAAAAAATCTCGTCAAAATCCAGCTTCGGCAAAATCACGGCGGTAGCCCCTCTCCACTCAAACTCACAAAATCCACATAAACTCCTCGGTCAATTTCTAGATTTCCATCGAAATACATAACCTTCCGACGTTTTCTAGCTCCTCCATTTTGCCTACACGAACAGCAATCGATGCCAAATTTTTGTGCAGGATGACAACCACAGCAGCCGGAAAACAACGAAGCCGGACGCTCACCGGCGTCCGGCTCCGATGTCCGGGTCGTCTTTGCCCCCACTCCTCATCCGTAGAGGATCAGTGCAATCAGCTCCAGGGGCTCGTCCCCCACACACTTGATTCCATGCCCGCATCCGGCGGGCGTGAAGGTCACGTCCCCCGCCTCCACCATGCTCACCTCGCCGTTGTCGTTATATTCCCCCCGGCCGCTGTACACGTAGTAGATCTCCGTATCGCCGGTGTGGACGTGGTAGCCGATGCCGCTGCCGGGCTGAACGGTGGTGTGGGCAAAGACGCGGCCGTGCCCGTTCAGCTCCTCGTCGCTGTTTATCAAACTGCGCACCGTGATGAAGCCCTCCGCGCCAAATTTGCGCTCATGCCGCTCCACCGTTTTTTCCTGGTTCCTTCGTATCATGGTATGTCCTCCTTTTCTGTGATCCGGGTTCCCAATTTCATTCTACCACAGAAAAAATCCCTGTCAATCCATTTTTGCAATCGGTGTCATATCCTTGCTCCCGCCGCCCGCCTTGACATTCGGATAAAAAAAATATAGAATGTAGTTGTATTTAGCCTGGTCCCCCTGTGCCGGGCGGCGTGCCTCCCCTCGGTTTTCTCCTGCGGACTCACAAAAATAATTGTATCTGGGGTGTCTTTGTGCGGCGGGAAGTTACGATTTATGATATCGCTAAAATTGCGGATGTATCGCCCAGCACCGTTTCTCGGGTCATCAACAACCGGCCCAACGTAAAGGAGGCCACCCGAAAGCGCATCATGTCCCTGTTGGAGCAGTATGACTACACGCCCAACGAGACCGCGCGCAGCCTTGTCACGCAGTCCTCACGGATGATCGGTGTCCTCATCTCCGACATCCGCACCACCCACCATACGGACGGCATCTTCTATCTCCAGCGGGCGCTGTCCGAGCAGGGATACTCCTGCCTGATCTACAACACCGGTATGGACAGCGGGGAGCAGACCCAGTACATCCAGGCCATCGAGCAGCGCAAGGTGGACGCCGCGGTGCTCATGGGCTCCATCTACCAGACCCGCCACATGGAGCAGGCCATCTGCCGCTATCTGCCCTCCACCCCCGTGTTCATCTGCAACGGATATCTGGACCTGCCCAACGTCTACGGCATTCTGGCCGGCGAACGGGACGGCGTGGCCGACTGCGTCAAGCTCCTGGCGGGGAAGGGGCGGCGGCGGACCGCCTTCCTGGTGGACCGCTCCACCCCCAGCAACCTGCTCAAGCAGGCGGGCTATGAGGAGGGGGTGGCCCGCTGGTGCGGCGGCGTGTCCCCCGTGGTCATCCACACCGGCTCCTCCACCCAGGATGTCTATCAGGCCACCCGGGAGCTGCTGCGCGCCCACCCGGAGACCGACGGCGTGATCTACTCCGAGGACCTTCTGGCCGTCGTGGGCATACGCGCCCTGGTGGAGGGCGGGGTGCGCGTTCCGGACGATGTGGCCGTCATCGGCATCAACAACTCCCGGTACACCGAGCTGTGCACACCCACCCTCACCTCGCTGGACAACATGCTGTATGACCTGAGCCTGACCATCGCGGACAACGTGGGCAGCGTGCTCCAGGGCCGCCACATCAGCAAAAAGGTGATGATCTACTCCAAAATCGTGGAGCGCCAGTCTACATAACCCCTGCGCCAGTGCGGAAAAACCGCGTATTCCCCGGGATCACCGGCGGAATACGCGGTTTTCGGTTATGATACGCGGCTGCGCCCGCCAGGGCTGGCCGGGGATACGGCGCTCCCGCCTACGCCCAGGGATTCTCAGTGGGATAGGGCAGATTTTTGGGCTGGTTGTAGGCGATATCCTGAACACCCAGGAACTTGAACACCTCAAACAGCGCTTTTCCGTAGTGCCCGAAGGCCACCGCCCCATGGTGGGGGTAGCGCTTCTGGATCAGCACGTGACGGTAGAACCGGCCCATCTCATGGATGGCGAACACGCCGATGCCGCCGAAGCTGCCCGTCGCCACCGGCAGCACCTCACCCTGGGCGATGTAGGAGCGCAGCTTGCCCTCGCTGTCGCACTGGAGGCGGTAGAAGGTGATGTCGCTGGGCGCGATATCGCCCTCCAGGGTGCCCCGGGTGAAGTCGGGCTCGCCGCCGTCCTCCAGCAGCCGGTTCTGGATCAGCTGATACTTCACCGCCCGATCCGCGCACAGCTTGCAGGCGGGGGTGTTGCCGCAGTGGAAACCCATGAAGGTGTCGGTGAGCTGATAATCATATTTGCCTTTGATCTGCTCCTCCCACAGCTGGGCGGGGACGGAGTTGTTGATGTCCAGCAGGGTCACGGCGTCGCCACTGACGCAGGCGCCGATGTACTCGGACAGGGCGCCGTAGATGTCCACCTCGCAGGCCACGGGGATGCCACGGGCGGCCAGCCGGGAGTTGACGTAGCAGGGCTCGAACCCGAACTGGGACGGGAATGCGGGCCAGCACTTGTCGGCGAAGGCCACGTATTTCCGGCTGCCCTTGTGGTTCTCCGCCCAGTCCAGCAGGGTGAGCTCAAACTGAGCCATGCGCTCGCCTAAATCGGGGTAGTAGCGGCCCTCGCCCATCTCCGCCGCCATCTCGGCGCACACGCCGGGGATGCGGGGGTCGCCGGCGTGCTCCTTGTAGCTCACCAGCAGGTCCAGCTCGGAGTTCTCCTCCACCTCCACGCCCAGCTCATACAGCCCCTTGATGGGCGCGTTGCAGGCGAAAAAGTCCTGGGGCCGGGGGCCGAAGGTGATGATCTTCAGGGTCTTCACGCCGATCACCGCCCGGGCGATGGGCACGAACTCGGCGATCATCTTGGCGATATCTTCCGCCGTGCCCACGGGGTACTCGGGGATGTACGCGCTCAGATGCCGCATCCCCAGGTTGTAGGAGCAGTTCAGCATACCGCAGTAGGCGTCGCCCCGGCCGTTGATGAGGTCGCCGTCCCCCTCGGCGGCGGCCACGAACATACAGGGGCCGTCGAAGTGCTTGGCAATCAGCGTTTCCGGCGTCTCAGGGCCAAAGTTGCCCAGGAACACCACCAGGGCATTGCAGTCCACCGCCTGCACATCGGCCATAGCTTTCAGCATATCTTTCTCGTTCTCCACTATCACGGGGCATTCGTAGAGGCCGCCCGCATAAGCGGCTTTGATGGCGGCACGGCGGCGTTCGGACAGCGCGATGGGGAAGCAGTCCCGGCTCACGGCGATGAGGCCCAGCTTTACGTCAGGGATGTTTTTCATGGCGATTTCTCCTTATTTTAAGATGGGAAACACATTTTTCAGCGCCGGGTAGATGGCCCGGAATTTGCGATACCGCTCCTCATACCGGGCGGTAAGCTCCGCATCCGGCTCCACCGTGCCCGCCACCCGGACCAGCGCGTCACAGGCAGACTGGACGCTCTCGAACGCCCCGCAGCCCACCATGGCCAGCACCGCCCCGCCGTACCCCGGGCCCTGCTCGGTCTGGGGCAGGTCTAAGGGGATGCCCAGCACGTTGGCAAAGATTTTCCGCCAGAGGAGGGACTTGGCCCCGCCGCCGCAGATCATGCTCCGGGGGATGGCGATGCCCAGGCTCTTTGCCACCTCGAAGCTGTCCCGGATGGCGAAGACCACCCCCTCCAGCACCGCTTGGGTGAGGTCAGCGCGGGAAGTATCCATACTCATACCCACGAACGCACCCCGGGCGTCGGTGTCGTTGATAGGGGATCGCTCCCCCATCAGGTAGGGCAGGAAGAACACCGGATTCCGGCCCAGCCTGTCCGACGTGATGGCCTTCTGCTCCGCCGGGTAGTCCTTTGTACCCAAAATATCCCCGCACCACCACTGGTTGCAGGACGCGGCGGACAGCATACAGCCCATCAGGTGCCAGCCGCCATCGGCGTGGGCAAAGGCGTGGAGGGCGTTGTTGGGATCCACGCCGAACTTGTTTGAGCTGATGAAAATGGTTCCCGAGGTGCCCAGGGAGATGTTGCAGCCTCCTGCGCCCACAGTGCCGGTGCCCACCGCCGCCGCGGCGTTGTCCCCCGCCCCAGCACACACCTTCACGGAGGCAGGCAGGCCCAGCGATTGGGCCGCGTCAGGCTTCAGCGTCCCCACCACCTCCCAGCTTTCGTACAGCCTGGGGAGCTGTTCCTCGGCGACGCCGCAGATCTGGCACATCTCCTTCGACCAGCACTTGTGCTCCACATCCAGCAGCAGCATCCCGCTGGCATCGGAGTAGTCGGTGCAGTGAACGCCGGTGAGCTTGTAGTTGATGTAGTCTTTCGGGAGCATGATTTTGTGGATCTTGGCAAACAAATCTGGTTCGTGTTCCCGCATCCACAGCAGCTTGGGCGCGGTGAAGCCCGCGAAGGCGATGTTGGCGGTGCAGGCGCTCAGCTTGTCCCGGCCCACCTCGCTGTTGAGGTAGTCCACCTGGGCCGCCGTCCGCCCGTCGTTCCACAGAATGGCAGGGCGGATGACCTCATCGCTTTCGTCCAGCGCCACCAGGCCGTGCATCTGACCGCCCGCGCCGACGCCCGCCACCTGGGCAGCGTCAAAGCCCGTCAGCAGCTCGGGCACCCCCTCCAGCACCGCCCGCCACCAGTCCCCCGGGTTCTGCTCACTCCACCCCGGCTGGGGGAAGGACAACGGATACTCCTTTGTCACCTCGTTGAGCACCGCGCCGTCCCCGTCCACCAGCAGCAGCTTGCAGGCCGACGTGCCCAGGTCGATCCCGATGTACAGCATCACAAACCCTCCTTCATGAAACGATACCGCCCCGGGGCCGTCTCCCCCGGGGAAGTTCACCAGTCCATATGGCTATGATATACCAAAAGCCGGGTGCCGTCAATGCGGGAAGCCGCACCAATCGCCCCGGCACGCGTCTTTTCGGCCAAAACCACCGCTCCTCACACAATAGAAGCGCCGGCGCAGCAGATGCTGCGCCGGCGCTTTTGATTCAAGTCGCGGGCTCTTACTTCATCAGGCCGATCAGCCGCTGGAGCATGACGGCGGCCTCGGCACGGGTGGCGGTGGCGGCGGGGGCCAGGGTCTTTTCCCCCTTGCCCGTGATGATGCCGTTGACCACGCACCAGACCATGGCCTCCTCGGCCCAGCTGTGCACCTCATCGGCGTCGTCAAAGTCATTCAGCTCACTGCCAAAGCCCACGGTCCCGATCTTCGCCAGCTTGGCGTAGCGGAAGATCATCACAGCCAGCTGCTCCCGGGTGATGGCGTCGTCCGGCTTGAAGGTGTGCTCGTCGTAGCCCTGGACCACGCCTGTCCGGCTGGCCCACGCCACGCTGTCCGCATACCAGGTGCCCTCGGCCACATCGTCAAAGGCGGCCTCATAGCCCTCCTGCCCGTTGGACAGGCGGAACAGGGCGGTGACCAGCATGGCACGGTTCAGGCTGCCCTCCATGTCGAAGCGGCCTCCGCCCACGCCGCCGAGAATCTTCAGGCCGGCGGCCTCCTGGATGGCCTTCTCCGCCCAGTGGCCGGCGGGCACATCCGCAAACGCCTCCTCCGGAGCGGGGATGGCGGCGGGCAGCTTCACGTCAACCAGGGTCTCGTCCTTGGAATCCACAACCTTCAGCGCCACGCTGCCGTCCTTGCCCTGCGTGCGGGTGGCAGTCACGTCCACCACAGGCAGGGGCTTGAGGGCGGCCAGGGCGGCGGCCAGCTTGTCGGCGGCGGCCTTCATGGCGGCGGCGTCGGTGGCCTTGGGGTCGTTCAGCAGGACCTTGGCCTCGTCCAGGGCGGTCTCAAAGGCGGTGATGGCCTCCCCAACAGTGCCCGTATAGCCGTCGGCCTTGGCGCAGCTGTCCGCGTCCACCCGGCCGGCAACGCACACCTGATTGTACAGCTCGCTCTTGTCGGTGTCGTTGAGGGTGATCTTCAGATTGTCCAGCACAAAGTCCTGATAGCCGCCGAAGTTGGCCGCGTTGCCGCTGGTGCCCTGGGTGTCGGCGGACTCGTCGGAGACGATGGCAATCCAGGTCTGGCCGGACTCGCCGCCCACCACGGTGAAGCGGGCGTGGCCCACGGGAGCCTTGGCCGTCTTGCTGGAGGCGGCGAAGTTGTGGTCCTTGTTCAGGGTCTGGGCCAGCTCCACCGTCGGGCAGCCCACGCTGGTGGGATAGCCGTAGGCGTCATATCCGCACTCGCCCTCGCCGATGGCCACATAGTAGCTGCCGGTGGTGCCCAGCTCGTAGTCGAACTCCACGGTGTAGGTCTTGCCCGGCTCAAAGCGGAAGTTCTGGGGAACGGTCTGGATGAGGATCTGGCCCACGCCGCCCACCAGGCCGTTGATCTTGATGGACCACTCGCCGTCGATCACGTCGTCCAGCTTCTTCACGTCCCAGCCGCCCTGGGTGTAGGGGGCGTGCAGCTCGGACAGGTGGATCCGGTTGTCCTCCACGCCCTCGTAGCCGCTGACCACGAAGGGATACAGGCCCTGGGCCACGTTCTCGAAGTCCTGGAAGAAGCCGATGACATTGCCGTCCTTGTCATAGGTGAAATTGTCCGCCGCGGTCTCCAGAGTGCGCATATGGGCGAAATAGGCGTCCCCGCTCCCCTCGTGGCTCAGGGTGATGGTGTAGGTCTTGCCCGCCTCGGGAGTGAAGAACACATACATGTTCTGGAAGCGGCTGGTCTGGTCCTCGGCAAAGCCGCCGGTGGTGGCCTTGTAGAAGGTGTGGAGCGGATAGGCGCTCACATAGTTCTGGGCAATGGAGCGCATGGTGTAGTTGCTGGCCACCACCTTGCCGTTCTGGTCGGTGATGGTGACGGACGCCTTGCCGTCGCTGAGATTGTCCACCGCCACATAGGTCACGTACCTCTGCCCGGGGGCGAGGTCGGTCAGCTTCTGGCTCACGCTGGCCTGGCCGCTCAGCTTCAGGGCGGAGATGCCGCCGGCGTTGGTCACCCGCTGGGTCTTGCCCTCGGAGGTCCAGGGGCTGTTGTCCATGTCGAGGTTGAAGGAGGAGTCCTCCACGTGCAGGCCAGTGCTGTAGGTGATCTGGGGGCCCTTGGCGGCCTCGCCCTTCACCACCACGTAGGCGGTGTTGGCCTTGGTCCCGGAGGGGAAGGACACCTTGCCGCCGCTCACGGTCAGGGTCTTGGCCTCGCCCCGGCCCTGGTCGGACAGCTCGTAAACGATAACGCTCTTGAGGTTCTCCCAGCCGTTGGGCAGCTCCCAGGTGGAGGCGCCGCCCTGGGCGTTCCAGTGGTACAGCTTCTCGTTGGCGGCGGAGACGCGCTCGCCGGTCTCGGCGTCCCAGTACCAGGGGATCAGGTACTTCAGGGTGGCCTGATCCGCCGGGAACACGGGATCCTCACCGGCGGAGGCGGGGGCGCCGGTGAGGATGACCCTGCCGTTCAGGGTCATCACCCGGGAGCGGTACTCCGTCTCGTCGTCGGCAGAGTAGACCGCCTTGGCGTCCAGCTGATCGTCCAGACCGCGGGTGACCACCACCTGGTCGCTGCCGCTCTGGAGGACAATCTGCATCTCGGGGGTCCACTCGGCGCTCTCGCTGCGCGCGCCGTTGGCGCCCTTGCTGTAGGGCATGGTCACGGAATTTTCCGCATTGGTCCACTGCATGATGTCATAGTGCTGGAGGAACTTGGTGTACACCATCTGGTTGAAGGTGTTGTAGATGGACAGGTCGTACTCATCGTCCTTCTGCCAGCCCTCAAAGCCCTGCATGGCCGGGCCGCCCAGCAGCGGGGCGTTGCACGCGCCGCCGAAGGTGGGGAAGTCGGCGGGGAAAGCGTCCTTGTAGCCGTTGAGCAGGAAGCGCAGCACGGCGCTGTTCAGCCAGCCCTTGTAGCTGTAGTCGCCGTAGGTGTAGTCGGAGGTCCAGTGCTGGAAGGTGGAGTCATAGGGGTTGGCGAAGGACCACTCCTGGGTAATGCGCCAATCCCGTCCCTCGGTGATCTCCTTGGTCAGCCGCCGGGTCATCCAGCCGTCCTCGTTGATGCCGTGCTGGCCGTTGCCCCACACGTCCACATACACAAAGCTCAGCCGGTCGCCCACCAGGTCGTACAGCTTCTGGAACCGCTCGGCCCGGTCGCCGGTGGCGAAATCGTAGGCGATGTTCATGTTCACACCCTGGTCAATCCAGTTCCAGCCGTAGCGCAGGCCGCCGGGGGTGCCATCCTCGTTGTTGTAGCGGCCCACCCGGTTGTCGTCAAAGGCCTTGGCCTCGGGGTAGAATTCGGAGGCGTTCACATGGATGCCGAACTGGGCGCCCAGCTCACCGCCCTCCTCCATCATGGTAATCATGTCGGCCACGCCGCCCATGCGCTCACCCACGTTCCAGTAGTCGGGGTGGCCGGAGTCGTGGCCCTCGCTGGCGTAGCCCTTGAGCAGGACCAGCTGGCCCAGCCCGTCGGTGTTCAGGGCCACCCGCTTGACGTTGTCCAGCGCCATCAGGAAGGGGTGCTGGGCCTGGCCGCCGAAGTTCATGCTGATGCGCAGGTTTACCGCCTCCCGCACCAGCTCGCTGTTGACGGGAATGTGCATGATGGAGCCGCGGTAGGCAATGGCGCCGTCCTGCCAGTCCATCTTGCCGTCGCCGTTCTCATCCTGATCGGTGATGACCACCTTGGCGAACAGGGGCAGCTCATTGGGCTCCTGAACCATCTTGTCCTCGGGAATGGCGTGGAGCTCCCACTCGCCCAGGGCGGGGTACGCCCCGGTCTCCTTGTAGACGTCAGCGTTGTACATGGTGAGGCTGGACACCTTGCGGTCGTAGTACCACAGGGTGCTGCTCAGGCTGATGCTCTCCACCTTGCCGTTCTCCCGGGACTGGAAGGCGGCCCGGACCGGGTTGTTGTCGCAGCCGGCCAGCCGGTTGTTCGGCGTGTACTCCGAGTTGCTGGCCAGACTGGCGCTGACCTGGCTGTTGTACAGGAAGCCGGCAAAGAAATCCACCGTCTCGTTTTCGCCCATCTTCTCGTGGGCGAAGATGGTCTTGTCGCTGGTGGCCACGGAGGTGTTGCGGGCCACGCCGCCGGTGATGGCCACGGATTTGTCCGTGCCGTCGGTGCTGATGGAGACCAGGCTGTGGTTGGGGATCTCAATGGTCTCCAGGGGGTGCTCCATCCGGTCGTTCTTCAGATAGTCCACCTTGTCGATGTAGAAGGCCAGGGTGTTGTCCCCGTCGCCGCCCACCACGATGCGGGCGGTGATCTTCACATTCAGGCCGGTGTCCACGGTCTTTTCCTCCTTGACCGCATTGCCGTCCTCGTCCTTCACCAGCTTGCCCTCGTCGTCCAGACGGTTGACCAGGGCCCGGCCAGCGGCGTTCCCGGCCTGCGCGCTCACCGTCATGGTGTAGGTGATGGTCTTGCCGTCGGAGCTTTTGGAGCTGGTGACAACAGGCTTCACAGCCACGCCGTTGAGCTCAATGGTGTCCAGCGCGTCGGGCTGACCGTCCACCACCGTCTCATTGGACGTGCCGGGATGCAGCTCATACCGAACGACCCGGGGGAATTTTTCGTCCACGTAGACCCGCATGGCGCCGGTGGACAGCTCCACCAGGCCCTTCTTGTCGAACGCCGCTGCCGAGGCCGCAAAGGCCGTCGTGGGCAGGAGCGTCAACATCATTGCCAGACACAAAGCCAGTGCCAGCCATCGTTTTGCTGTTTTTTTCATCATGTTCCCTTCCCTTTCATTGTGCACAGCCAGTTCCCAGATTTGGAAAAAACAGCCGCCCATCTGTTCGCCACCGGTGGACAAAGCGGGCCATTCTTCCCTCTATTGCATAAAAATAACATATCGGCATTCGCTTTGCAATCCGGTGGTTCACCAATTTTTCACAGCAATTTTTAGGCAGATTGCACAAAACATCCGCCCGTGTATTTGACCATTTAATGGCAGTTACACGACAAAGCCCTCAGCAGGCCCCGGAAATGGGGTGCGCACAACAAAAAGACACGCCGAAGCGTGTCTTTCCATTTGGAAGCGAGGCGAAATATACTGGCGGAAGTCCTGCGGATCAGCTGTATGAGAAAGCGGACGGCGCCGGCTTCTCGCATCGGGAATCGCTTTCCCATCAAAGCGGAAGTCCATACGCTTGATAGGCTCTGGCTGTCGCGGTCAGCCGGACGCAGTCCTCTGGCGTATTGCAGTTGAGGAGCAGCGCCTCCGGACCTGTGTAATCAAAATATTCCCAGGGAATCCTGTCCTCTACGGCGCGGACCGGCGCTCCGCCAGCTTCAATCAGCGGGCGGAGCATCCGGGACACATCGCTGTCGTACACGGCGATGAGCGGCTCAGTTTTCCCTCCGTGCCGCAGCGCGGTCACACCCGTGCTATGGCGGCGGCACAGATGGGCCAGCGCCCCGCCCGGAACCAACGGCACATCCACGCTCAACACCAGGCAGCGTGGGTTTCCAGCGGCGCGCAGGCAGGTGTACAGCCCACCCAGCGGACCCCGCTGCGGCAGCTCGTCCTCCAGCTCCCGCACGTCCGGGATCGAGCCCCCACCCGGGCCGGACACCATGATATCCCTGATGCCCAGAGCCCTCACCTTATCCACCTGACGTTGGAGAAAGGTCCGTCCCAGCAGGGTCAGCCCCGCCTTGTCTCTCCCCATCCTCCGGGAGCGCCCCCCCATCAGAATCACCGCACTGAAGGGCCCGGAGGATACACCGCTCCGGCGTTCCTGAAGACGCTCCCTCTCCTTTCGGACGGCCTGATCCGGAATTTTCAGCAGCGCCGCCAGCACCCCTGCGGCCCGCTTTTTTACTGCGGTGCCGGTTGGGGAATAGCTCAGCAGCGCGGCGGCAATCCCCGCGCCGCAGGCATCTGGGGTAAGCTGGCAAAAACTCTCCAGATCCAGCCCCATCACCTGGCCGCCCGCTGAATCCCAGAGAAAATTGCGCAGGTTTCCATCCTCCGGCAGCGCCCCGCACACAGTATGACAGCGCTGAATCCATTCAGCCAGGGCACGCCATGGCCGGTCGGAAAACCCGCTCCGCTCCTGCTCCTCCAGCACAGACATCAGGGTGGGCTGCGGACAGTATGCCGTCACGATCAGGTCCGGTTCGCTGTGCAGCACCTCCGGGAGGGTGAGCATACCTTTCAGCTCCGCATACCGCATATTCTCCCGGTCCCAGTCGCCCGCATCCGCGAAATGCTTTTCCACCGCGGCCCGGCCCTGGTAAATGGCTGCGTATACCTGGTTTCGCTTGCTGTACAAAGGAATCATGACACAGTCAACCGAATCACATTGGAGACATTGCGCTTGCTGTTGGCATCTCCAAACACCAAAAGCTGGGGCCGCTCTCCCTCCTGAATGATCAAGAAAACCCGCCCCGGCGCAGCCGCCTCTTCCTTCGTCACCGTGACACTGTACTCGTCATCAGCTGTGACAGCCACCTGGGTGTATGCCGTGATGCCGGCCTGTTCAAGAACGGCAGACAACGGTGCGCCCTGGGCGTCCACATTGCGCTCCTCGCCCTTCCCGTTTACTATGGTTCCGCGCACCGCCGTCAGCTCCACCTCATCCAGGGACAGCTCCTTTGTTCTGCCTGCGCACTCCACCAGCACCGTGCCCATTGGGGCCGATTGGCGGGTACTCAGATGGACTCCAGCCGCCACCGCCGTCACCGCCAGCAGAGCCGTGAGCAGTAGAAGGACCCATTTATTCTGTTTCATTTTGTTCCCTCCGCCACCCCTGTGCTTCCCACCTGCCTGGCCGTCACCACCGGCGCCAGTCTGCGGGCCACCGCCGCGCCCAGCAGCCCGCACAGGGCGCCGGAAACCGCCGCCACACACACATACAGCAAAAGCGCCGGTCCCTCCAGCCGGAATACAATCCAGTTGGCCGTCAGTGCCGCGCAGACTGCGGCGGCGGCATTGATCAACGCCATCCGCACCTCCCAGGCGGCCCGCAGCCCTGTTGTCGCCAGCAGAAGCAGATCAATCACCGCGCCGGGCAGTATGTACCCAATCGGGGACAGGGCCCCCATGCTGCCGACCATGCCCAGGCCCAAGGCCAGAACACTCTGAATCATGCTCATCATGGCGGCGCAGCCGGGCTGCGAGACGAGCACTGCGGCGACCACCAGAAACATCAGGGAAAAGCTTGTCCCGATGCCTCCGGGAATGTGAAGGGAATCCGTCACGAGATTGGCCGCCGGGCTGACAATCCGTTTGGAAAACAGGCCCAGATCACAGCAAAACGCCAAAAACAGAACGGTTCTGAGAGAATATCGTTTCATGATTGAACTCCTTTTCGAGTGGAAGGCATGCCCGTTTCCAAGCATACCCCAGCGGAAATTTTCCCCGCGGCCAGCCGCCGTGCCCGATTGGGTTTAGACGGGTCTGGCTCGAAATCCAATGTTTTTGTGGTCATCACACTGCGCGCACCCGCTGGGCCGAGGAGGCCGGCGTCGTTGTGCTGGCCCCCTCGGCGGGGTGGATGCTACGCAGCAGGAACGCCTACAGGGTGAACAGTGTTCCCAATTCCGGCTGCTTCGTCCGCACGCCGCAGCGGCGCAGGGCGGCCCACAGCGTGGCCTGGTGGCTGGTGACCACCGGGACGCCCAGATCCTCCTCCAAATCCTTGACCAGTCCCAGCGTATCCAGGGCCATGCAGCTCAGGAAAAACACGTCCGCGCCCTTTCGATCCATTTTTTTGCTGTTGCTGTAGAGGAAGTGGTGGTCGGCGAAGTAAAAGCCCCCATCCTTGAAGCCGGACACATCCATCCCCTCAATGGCGCTGACGGGAAAGCCGTTGTGCTCCAGAAAGCTCTTTTCCGCCGCGTTGGTGGCGTCCGGATAAGGGGTCAGGACCGCGGTCTTTTTCGCCCCCAGTGCCGCGAGGGCCTCAAGCACGGCGGTGCTGGTGGTGAGGGCAGGGGTGCCGCTGGCACGCTCCATCGTCTGCATGCACGTCCGATCCCAGCCGGCGCCCTTGATAAAGCTCCCGGCAGTGCAGCCGAACACCAGCAGGTCGAAGCCCTTTCCCTTGTATTTTGCCGCGTTCTCCTCCAGCTGATCTGTAAGGATGGCCAGCCCTTCCGGCGTGGGGCCGGGAAAGACCATCTTCATGGAGGAAAAGGACACACCCGGCGGAGCATACACATGAAAGGCGTGTTCCACATTCTCCCCCGGCATGGGGGTGATGAGCCCGATCCGTGCCTTCCAGCCATACATAGCGCTCTCCTCCTCTTATGCCCTTAGAGGGACAGGCACTCGGCCAACTGGGCCATATCGTCCAGCTGGTCGATTTTCCTGCACAGTTCGATGTACCGGGCGGTCTTTTCCGCGCTGAGCCCCACCGCCCTGGCGCCCACCCGGAAGGTGCGCTCCACATCCTCCCAGGTAAAGGGATTCTGGGCGTGGCCCTTGGGGAAGGGCAGGGTGGCCTCCACCTGTCTGCCGCCCTTCAGGGTGACGCGCACGGTGGTGGAGGGGAAGGAGCCGTTCTGGAACATGTTGAACGCCACGGTGAGATCCTGGAGCTTGTCGGGATCAAACTTGACCTTGGCGGCCACGTCCAGCAGCTCCCGCTCATTCAGGCGGGAGGAATCGTACCAGGCCGGGCCCGGCTCACCCCGCAGCAGGTAGGCCGCCAGGCAGTAGGGAATGCTGAACTGGGCGTCCCGGCAGCTGGAGTAGCCGTCCCAGCTGAACTTCACCCGCTCCAGATAGGTGGGGCTGACGAAGATCTCCTCGATGTCGCCGGCGGTGAAGCCGTGCTCCCGCTTGAGCTGATCCAGGCAGTCCAGCGGCGTCTGGATCCACATATTGGCGGGCCAGTGCTTGAGCAGAAGCTGGTCGAAGAGGTACTCCGTGCCCACGTTGCGGTCAATCCAGCCCGGGTTGGCAAAGCCGCGCATCATCATGGGATAGCCCGACTCCACATCCATCACGTTATAGATGTTGTCCAGCTCGTTGCGCTTGGCCATCCCCGCCAGCATGACGCCGGTCAGGCTGGTGATGGCGTACTGGAGATGGTAGAAGTCGGAGCCCTGCTGGGCGAGGATGGCGTTGACCACCGGGGTGGAGCAGGCCGTGGCGCCGAAGAGGAGGTTGAACTGCTCCTCATTGCAGCCCAGCAGCTTGCCAGCGGCGGGAGAGCCGGCGAAAATCTGCCAGGAGCCCAGGCCCCAGCCGTACTTTCCCGTGTCGTACTCCGGGGTGGGCTGGATGTAGCAGGCGACGCGCTGGTACACCTCAAAGCCGCCAATCACCGCCGTGAGAAAGTCCTTGCCGCTCTTGTGCATCGCCTCCGTCATGGCCATGGACACCGAGATCAGGTGGGCGCTGGGGTGGCCGGTATAGCTGCAATCCTCCCAGTCCAGGGTGTCGGCGGCGACAGCGTTGGCCATGATCGCGCCGTGCATCGGCACTTTGCCCGGCTCACCCCACATGGTGGACATCAAATCGGACGTCTGGCCGGTTACGGCATGGGCCGTATTCCGCGCACTGACGGCGGTGGGCAGCGTGCGCCCCGCCATGGCCGCGCCGGCCACGTGCAGGGTGAGCATCTTGGCCTTCTCCACCCGCTCCGGGGTCAGATCTTTGTACTCCAGCTTTGTGATAAAATCAGCCAGTCCTTTGGTATACTCGGTCATTTTACACACCTCTTCTTGTAATTGTGTAGTAGTTTATCAAGCCCCTCTCCAAGGGCACGGGCACAGGCGGCAGGGCTCAAATCATCTTTTTCGGCGCGTACTGAGAGAGCAGCGCGCTGCACGCCTTGCCGCTGCCGGCGGCCTGGTACTCCTCCTCCGTCATGCAGGTGAGCGCCCCGAAGGAGCAGGCCCGGACGCAGGCGGGCTGGAGGCCGTTTTTGACCCGGGTGTTGCAGCCGTCGCACTTCACCATTTTCCCGTCGGAGGGCCGGTATTTGGGCGCGCCGAAGGGGCAGGCCAGGGCGCAGCTTTTGCAGCCGATGCAGTTGGTGTTATCGTAGATTGTGAAGCCGGTTTCCGGATCCTTTTTCAGGCAGCCCACGGGACAGGCGGCGATGCAGGGGGCGTCGCCGCAGTGCATACAGGCGGCGGACAGATAGGCGCAGTAGACCTGGCCGCCCTCCACATCCAGCTCCTCGTCAAAGGTTTGGCGGAAGCAGGGGTCCCCGGCGGCGGGATCCACGTCGTTTTGATCCATGCAGCCGATCATGCAGGCAGAGCAGGCGCAGCACTTGCTCTCATCGAACACAAATACCCGTTTCATGCCTTCTCCTCCTGACATTTTGTGATATTGCAGCGCATCCCCTTGTAGCCGGGGAAGCCGCTGTAGGGATCCAGGTGGTCCCGCCCCAAAAGCTCGTTCACATTGGCCTTGGTGTAGCCAGGAAGCGCCATGACCACACCGGGCTTGATCTTGCTGGTCGTTTTCACCTTCATTTTAATGCTGCCATAAGGGCTGGAAATGGTCACGGTATCCCCATCCTTCAGATCCATATGGACGGCGTCCTGCTTGCTGAGCTCACAGGTGGGCTCCGGCTGGAGCGTGCGGATCCACGGCGTGTCATGGAGCCGGGAGTGAATGGCATAGGGCTTCCTCGCACCGGTGCAGAAGTAGAAGGGATATGCCATCCGGGTTTCCTCGTCGTCCTGATCGGCCAGGGAGTCCACGTAGCTGGGCAGCGGATCCAGGCCGTACTTCGGGTCGATGGCGGCAATGGCGGTGGAATAGAACTCGAATTTCCCCGTCGGGGTCTTGAAGCCCTCCTTCAGATATTTCCCAGGCTTGACCGGCCACTGGGCGGTGGGCACCTTCATGGGCAGGGAGCTGGTTTTCAGCTCGGCCAGCGTCAGGCCGCAGCCGTCGATCATCCACTCGACGCAGGCCTCATAGCCGCCCTTGAGCAAATCGTCGTCCAGGTCCATCACCCGGGCCAGTTCGCACAGTATGTCCACATCGGACTTGGACTCATAAAGCGGCGCGATGGCGGGCTGTGTATAGACCAGATAGCCGCCCCGATAGCATTTGAGCTCACTGCGCTCCACGGAGGAACAGGCGGGCAGCACTATGTCGGCGTAATTGGCGGACATATTCATAAAGAGATCCACGTCCACAATGAAATCCAGCTTTTCCGCCATCACCTTCAGGAGCCTGCTGCTCTCGGGGAACATCTTGGCGTTGAATCCCAGGGCAAACATGGCCTTGACGGGATAGGGCGTCCCCTCCTCCAGCTGACGGAGGAGATCCATGGCCTGGAACTCGTCGAACTGCGCGTTCCAGAGGGGGAACCGCTGGGCGCCAATCCGTTCCGCCGTGCCGGGGTACTTTTCGCTGCGGAACTCCTCGTCCCGGGTGTGGAACCCGGCTGGCTGGCGCAGGTAGCTGGCGGGGACGGGGTAGTTTCCGCCCACCCGGTCGTAGTTCCCGGTTACAGCCATCAGGCACAGAATGGCGCGGTTGGCGTTGAAACCATTGATCCGGTGAACCAGGGCGGAGGCCGAAAAGTTGGTGCAGGCCGGGCCGTTGGTGGCATACAGCTTGGCGGCCTCGCAGATATCCTCCGGCTTCAGGCCCGTGATCTTGCTGACCTTATCCAACGGGTACTGCTCCACCAGCTCCCTGTACTGCTCAAAGCCATAGGTGTATTTTTCAATATAGTCCATGTCTGCCCACCCATTTTCCAGGATGAGCCTGGCCATCCCAAGGGCGAGGGCCCCGTCGGTTCCGGGGTTGATCTGGAGGAAGATATCCGCCAGGTTCTTGGCTGCGGGGGTGCAGCGGATGTCGATAATGATGACCTTCCCGCCCCGCTCCTTGAGCTTGCGCACTCCCTCCACAGACAGGTGGTGGGAATAATACCCATCGTAGTTCCAGCCCAGGAAGGTGTTGGCGTGGGCCATGTCCGGCGCGGCGCCGCCGCCCATGGTGACCTTATTGCCCATCTTCATGGAGACGGCGCATACGCTGTCGTCGGTGCCGAAATTCACGCTGCCGAACACGTGGGCAAAGCGCTGGTAAAGGGGCCGGTACCACTTGGAGTACCCGCTGTAAAAGGCCACCGCGTTGGGAGAATAGGCCTCCCTGATCCGCCCCAGCCGTTCGGCGATGATCTGATAGGCCTCCTCCCAGGAAATAGGCTCAAATTCCCCCTCACCCCGGGCTCCCACTCTGCGCAGCGGGGTCTTGATCCGGTCCTCCCGGTAAATGTAGCCGCGCTGAGACGAGCCCTTGGTGCAGAGCCTGCCGTGGTTATAGGGGTGCTCCGGCGTCCCCTCCACGCGAATGATTTTTCCATCCTTCACATAGCAGTCCAGGCCGCAGTGATGGCTGGGGCTGCAAATTGCGCACAGCGAGTGCCTGATCTCAATCCCCGTATCTTCTCCGGGAATCTTTGCTTTTAATCTTTCCTCATGCTCCGTCAAGGCAGTCCCCTCCCAAGAATTTGATAAAGCCGTCCGGGAAGCCCTCCTGCCTCAGCAGACAAACCGTCTGCGTGCTCAGGGCGGCCCCCGGACTCGCCAGGGCTTTCAGAAAGGCGTTTTTTATCACACCCCCGCAGCCGGCGCCACCGATCAGATTTATACATTTGATCCGCTGTGAATCCCGGCACGCCTGGATGAAATAGCGGCCGGTTTCCCAGCGGCAGTGCCGGTCAGCCTGGGTGCAGGAGGAGCTGTCGCCGATGCTGACAAAGTCGTAGTCCAGGTAATGGCCCAGGTTGACCAGGAAATTGCCGTCAAATTCCGCCGCCCCGCCAGCCATATTCGTCCCAGCCACAGCTCCCTGCCGCACAGCGTTGGTCCATATGCCGATGTTCCGATTGAAGCCGCTCTGCAGATCCGGAGCCTCGCAGCAGTCGCCCGCCGCATAGATTCCCTCGCAGCTGGTGCGCATCCTGCGGTCCACCTGAACGCCCCGGCCCAGGGTGAGGCCGCTGTCCCTCAAAAAGCCGACGTTCATTCCCACGCCAATGCACACCGCCACCATATCAGCGGAAAAACGTTCGCCGCTTTTCATCACGGCGGCAAGCCGTCCGTCCTCCTGGCGTTCCACATGGGAAAGCATTTGATTGCAGCGGACAGCCACCCCCTTGGCCTCCAGATCCCGCTGAATCCGCTGGGCGGTGTCCGGGAAGACGGCGGTACTGAACATACGATCCGCACCATCCGCCAGCGTGCAGGCCGCCCCCCGTTCCACCAGATCCTCCACAACCTTGATCCCAACCCAGGAGGCCCCGATCACAACCCCGCTGTGTACCGTCCCGCTGTCCAAGAGCGCTTTGAGTTCCAGCGCGTCCCGGGCGGTGCGCATTTTGACCACACCGGGCAGTTCCAGGCCGGGGATGGGGGGCATGATGGCGCTGGCCCCGGTGGCAATCAAGATCCTGTCAAAGGACTCCTCCCTGCCGCCGGCAAGCCGCAGCGTTTTCGTCTCGGGGCGCAGCCCCGTAACGGCGCAGTTCCCGTGATAGCGGAGGTTCAGCCGCTCTGCGGCCTCCTCGGCGCTTCCGTATGGGAACATCGCCTCATAGGGAAGCGCGCCTTTGACGTAGTAGGTGGTGAGCATCGGATTGTAAAGGGCGGGATCCTCGTTGGAATAGACATGGATCTCCGCTTCAGGAGACAGCTGCCGGATCGCCTTCGCGCCGTGATAGCCCGCCGCGCCAAAGCCGATAACAGCCATTTTACTCATAGCGTTTGCACCTCTCAATGTTGAAGCTCAGTTGGTAAGCAGCATGGCCGCGGCAAAGACCACACAGGCCCCCAGCGTGTAGAGCAGAATGGCGAAGCCAGCGGTTTTCATCCGCTTCTTGGCGTCGGGAATTTCGCTGCGCCCGTGGAAAATCGATGCCGGAGCGGAGGAGCCGGGAAGGAAAATGCCGATGTTGCAGGCGTAGATCAGCGCACAGCCGAAGAACATGGGGTTCAGCCCGGACGACATGACGAAGGGGCTGATTACGGCAATCATCAGATTGCCCAGCGCAATGTTGGAGCCCACATTGGTCAAGAACACCATAATAACAATGGTCAAAAGCATCATCGGCACGCCGCCCCGCCCGCCAAACACGGGGGTAAACACCTGCTTCAGCCACTCGGAAATTCCGGTGCCCTCCGAGGTAACGGCGGTGGCCAGGGGGATGGTAACCGCCACCATCCAGATCACAGGCCAGCTGATGGCCGCGTCGGTATTTTTGATGTCATTGAACACGATGGCGGGCTTTCCGTCGCCCTCACCGGAGGGAAGGATCATCAAGATGGCGGTGCATACGCAGAACAGCCCGGCAACAGTCAGGGTGTTGTTCAAAAAGTCCGCCGCCGGATTGTTCCGGAAGGTGCCGGCAAACAGCGCCAGTACCACCGTGAGCAGATAGACCACGAGGATGCGGCGGCACCGGGGACGCAGGCGCTTGCTCTCCTCCCCCAGCTTCTCCACATCAAAGGCCTTCATCTTGGAGAAATCCACCTTGAACAGCCTTGCTCCCAGATACACATACGCGCTGATGGCAAAGGCGCCGATGATGGCTGTGCAGATGAACATCTGCCCCAGGTTGATTTTAACGCCGGTGATATTCGCCCAGCTTGTGGCTAGGCCCAGCTGCCAGCTCTTATAGGGCATCATGGCCACACCCAGCATTTCGGCCAGGAGAATCCCGCCAAAGCCGAAGTAACGGAAGCTGCTGTCCTTCTCATATTCGCAGTTTTCTGCGATGTCGTTCCAGATGCTGTAGAGCAGCAGGAACAGGGGGATGGTCTCCATCACGATGCAGCTCCACATCGTCAAAAACAGCAGGCACCAGGTATACAGCTGGGGCTTCCCGTGGAGGGCCTTGATGGACAGGGTTTTGCGGATGAGCCACTTGCTCACGCCGTAGATCACGATAGCCCCCGTGGTGAAATACTGGGTGATGACCTGGAATACCAGGGAGCTGCCCATGGTCAGGGAGACGGCCTGCGCAAAGCTGGCGGTATATCCGCTCAGGGCGAACGCGATGATAGCCAGCAGGGAGGGCCAGACAATCTCGCAGGTGGAGTAGGCGTAAATCACGCCGATAAAGATACCCAGCAGCTTCATGCCCAGAGGCGTCACAGTGGAAAAGGGCGGCAGGTATCCAAAGCCGAACATAAACAGGATGGAGATCGCTATATGAATGTATTGAACGGGAGACGTGTTCTTTGCCGCTTTTGTTTTGCTCATGGTCAGATTCTCCTCTCTGTGTCGTCTCTCTTTCCGTCACGCTTCCCCTTCAAAATACCGGATCAGCTGGACGCCCCGCAGGTGATCAAGCCCCAGGTTTTCCAGGGTTCTGCCCTGTTGGTAATAGGGCGTCTGGTTGATGGCCTCCGCAACCTTTACCATCGCGGCATACAGCGGCGTTTCCACCCCCAGCGCCTTTGCCATGGAGAGGAAGAAGCAGCCCAGAATGGGGATGTCCTCCGTGATATACCGGGAGGACATGCTGTCAGGACCAATCAGGTTTTTGAAGTGGTCGAACTGGTGAACCGCAGGATCCGCATACTTCCGGTGATTCCCGGAGGGCGATGGGACGCAGGGCAGGCCCAGCGCGTCCATAACCTTCTTTTTTTCCGCCCACATTCCGTCCGCCAGATTCAGCGTACTGCGGCAAATGCCCTGCTTGAAAATATAGTAGGGCTCCTTTGCATTCTCAATTGCGCCCGCGTTTACAATGGTCAGTGAGATGTGGCTGAGCAGGTTGGGCGCGTTGAAGGTAGTTTCCAGAATGGAGCTGGCGGGGATCAGCTCATAGACCCCCTCAAAGGCGTTGACCAGCTTTTCTGTGTCCCGGATGGGGAACGCCGCAGCCTTTTTCGGTTTGTACCCGTTGCCCGCGAAAGCCGCCCGGTCCCCCAGCCTGCGGCAGGAGAAGAGATTTCCGCAGGTATCACCCACGACGGCCTCCTTGACGCCCAGCTCCTGAAATACCCGGTGATAGATCAGCGCACCCAGATTTCCCGCGCTGATCAGCACGGCGCTTCCCGGGCACAGGTGCGGCGCAATGAAACGGGCGGTCTGTTCGTCCAAATTGGAGATGGTGCAGCAGATGACCAGCTGCGTATCCGCCAGGGCCGCCTTCGGGTCGTTGGTGACGGCGCGGACGGCGGCGGTGCCCTCCATTGCCCCGGTAAGCTCCACCTCCACGTTCTGCTGGATATATGCCGCCTCGCTTTCTCCCGGTGCGGCGTCGCAAAGCCAAACCTCAAACCCTCTCAGGGAGAGCTCCGCGGCCACGGTATAGCCTGTCCCGCCGGTTCCTATCACTGCAATTTTCTTCATAGCGTATCCCCCACAGAATTGATTTTTGCGGTTGTGCCGCCGGCCGGCATAAGGGCAGAGAAGGGCGTCCCCTTCCCGATGTGGCTTCATTCTACCAGAGAGAGCTGCGATATTCATTGTATACACAGACAACAGATTTCCCTCAAAAGAAAAGAGACCGTTGTTCAGATAAACAACGGTCTCCAAAATAAAGAGAGAAATTTGTCGTTTTTTACAAATTGGGCGGGGCAGAATCCTTCGCCTTGAGGCGGCTGTAGCATAATAGAGCCATCCGCAGGGTGAGAAGCCCGTCCGCCGTGCGGACAGAAAATCCGGTCAATTCTTCAATGCGTTTGAGCCGGTGCTGAACGGTATTTTTGTGGATATACAGTTTCTTGGCTGTTTGGGTCAAGTTCATGTCGCTTTCGTAGTAGATCCGCAGGGTTTCCAAGAGAACTTCCCGCTCCTTGGAGTTCAGGAGCTTCTGATAGACGTAGGTTGTGATATTATGGAGAATCTTTCTGCTGGTGTGGGTGATGAAGTTTCCCAGGACAATGGAATTCCCCAAGAACACATTCCGCTCCGGGTAGAGCATCTTTCCCGAGGCCAGGCGGAGGTTCAACTGCTCGTACTGCCGCTCATAATCAGAAAAGGCCGTGCAGCGGATGCCCACCACCGCCTGAAGGGTCAGGCAGTAATCCCGTTCTGCGATTTCCTCCAGCTTACGGCACAGCTCAAAAAGGCTCATGGCGTTGTCCTCCGATGCCCGGGCCCGGTCGGTGGCCAGGATCACGGCATTCGCTTTTGCCGGGTCAATCATGCACAAATCCTGCTGATACGGAAAATATCCAAAAAGACCGTCTAAAAAACGCCTCACGGAGATATCATACTGCTTCTCGTCCAAAATAATCTCCCGCTCACCGCTGGGTAGGTCCAGTGTCTCCCGCTTGGACAGCTGGAGCAGCAGAGAGGTGCGGGGTGTGGAGAGATCGATATTGCAGCGTTCCAGCTCCTGGAGCAAAGGTCTCGTATCCCGGGGATGAACCCCGATCAAGAGCGAGATCACGTCATTTTTCGAGCTGTGCTCCTCCTCCTGCAGCTTCCAGCTCTCCTTCCGCTCCAGCATGAGTTCCACTACGGCTTTCATCAGCGGCAGGCAGGCCTGCGCCTTTTCGTCTGCCGTCTGCTCCAGAATAATAGTCCCCGCGACCCGGTTGCGCCGCCAAAACGGGATAACGGTACCGCAGCCTGCATCCAAGGCGTAAGAGACCGCCTCGTTAAAGGGACGCATACAGCACGCCGCCGCCCGGCTATCTCGCCTCCCCACCTGATCCTCATCGTCAGACGCAAGAATAATGCCCCGATGATTTGTCAGCTGAAAGGAGACAGGCTGGACAGACCTGAGCTTTTGAAAAATCTCTTCCGCCGTTTCACGTTTCAAAGGCATGGCTGTCTCCTTTCTGCGGCATCCAGCAGCTTCAGCGCCGCCGTCCGGCAAGCCAGTCTGCGGTCAGGTGCATAGAATGATTTCTATTGTAGCAGACTTTTTCTCAAAAACAAGAGCAATTCTCCCCTCTCCCGTGGACCCCTTTGCGGCCCTTTCCCCAAGCCTATGCCATGTCCGCCCGGGGCAGGCTCGAATCGCGGCCCAAACCGCGCCGCAGCAAAGCTGTGCCACAGGACAAAATGCGAAGAGAAGCCGAGGGATGAAGCCGGACGATGAGCGCAAGAAACGCGCCCGAAACCGTTGGTTTCGGGCGCGTCTGTGGTCAGTTATGTGGTCAAACGGGCAATGACTATAGAATGGTAATACGTTCACGTTCTTGTTGAAATAGTCCCGGTTTTCCACAATGGGGGACACTACAATTCCATAGTCCAGCAAAAGCTCCGCAGCCAGATCCCCCACCTGCCAATTCCGCGCGGATATGTCCTGGCGGGATGCATCCACAAGGAGCAGCACATCAATATCTGATCCCGGCTCCGCATCGCCCCGGGCAGCGGTACCCGCACCGACTCTCCCTCTGTATGTAAAGAGAACCTTGTGTGAAAGGGGAAATTCACCACGCTGTAATCATAAGCTGTGTCCTGATGAATGCGGGAGTTCACAGGAGACACTTGAAATCCTGTTTATACACACGGCCTGCTTCTAATAGACAAATCGTTTGATCCGTGCTATGATTATTTTACCGTGTCAAAAGCTGTAAAACCAAGGCGATTTTGGAGGCGTGACTCCTATGGTAAACATCAGAAAATTAGAAGCCGATCTGTGGGAATCCGCCGATCTGCTCCGCGCTGGATCCAAACTGACCTCCAACCAATACTGTATGCCGGTGCTGGGGCTGATTTTCCTGCGCTATGCTTACAGCCGCTTCAAACTGGTAGAAACGGAGATCCTGAAAAATCGCCCTGTGCGCGGCGGCCGGGTCATGCCTGTGGAGACCAGTGATTTCGTCTCCAAAAGTGCTCTGTTCCTGCCCAGAGAGGCGCAGTACGAATATCTGGTCAATCTCCCCGCCGATATTGCATCGGCAGGCCTGACTAATCAGAGCGGCCACACCATGAACAGCCTGGGCGAGGTGGTCAACAACGCCATGGAGCTGGTGGAGACCCAGTCGGAGCAGCTGGTGGGCGTCCTGCCCAAAGACTACACCATCTTTTCCGATGAGCTGCTGGCCGAGCTGCTTCGCATCTTCAACAACAGCGCCCTGGATGAGGTGGGCGGCGACATCATTGGCCGCATCTATGAATATTTCCTCAACAAATTTGCCAAAAACATCGCCCAGGATGACGGTGTATTCTTCACGCCCAAATCCCTGGTTAAGATGATTGTCAACGTTCTGGAACCTCAGGGCGGCGTACTGCTGGATCCCGCCTGCGGCAGCGGCGGAATGTTCGTACAGACCGGTGACTTCGTCAATGCCGCCGGCATGGAGGCCAACTCCGCCATGACCTTTTATGGGCAGGAGAAGGTGGAGTACAACGCCCAGCTCTGTCTGATGAACATGGCGGTCCACGGACTCAACGGAACTATTAAATCCGGCGATGAGGCCAACACCTTCTATCACGACGCCCACAATCTGGACGGCTGCTGTGACTATGTGATGGCGAATCCCCCCTTCAACGTGGACAAGGTCAACTCGGAGTCCGCCCAAAGCGCGGGCCGTCTGCCTTTTGGCCTTCCGTCTGTCAACAAGGCGAAGGAGGTGGGCAACGCCAACTACCTCTGGATCTCCTACTTCTACTCCTACCTGAATGAGCGGGGCCGGGCGGGTTTTGTTATGGCCTCCTCTGCCACGGACAGCTCCGGTAAAGATAAAGATGTCCGACAAAAACTGGTGGAGAGCGGCCATGTGGACGTGATGGTCAGCGTGAGCAACAACTTTTTCTACGCCAAGTCCCTGCCCTGTTCCCTGTGGTTCTTTGACAAGGGCAAGCTGGAGGAGCTGCGGGACAAAGTGCTGTTTATCGACGCCCGGAACTACTACACCGCGGTGGATCGCACGCTGAACGAGTGGAGCGAGTGGCAGTTGAAAAACCTCAACGCCATTGTTTGGCTGTACCGGGGGGAAACGGAGAAATACAGGCTGCTACTGGAGGAATACCGGACGGCGCTGGGCAGTGCGCCCTTTGAGCAGCGGGCGAAGGAGCTCTCCAAGGAGATCAAGGCCCTGCGGGACGAGGCGAAGCAGGCCGTGGCGGAGGCCCCCAAGCGGGAGAAAAAGAAGGTGCAGGCGGACTATGACGGGCGGCTGGCGGCGCTGGAGGAGGGCCTGACCACCGCGAAGGAGGCTGTCTGGCTCTATGAAAAATTCGGAGATGGGGAATACCGGGATGTGCTTGGGCTGTGCAGGGCGGCAAGCCTGGCTGATATTGAAGATAAGGACTGGTCCCTGACCCCCGGCGCCTATGTGGGCGTGGCCCCGGCGGAGGACGACGGGGTGGATTTTGCCCAGCGAATGGGGGAAATCCACCGGGAACTGCTGGAGCTGCAAAAGGAGTCCAATGAGCTGATGGAGACCATCTCCAGGAGCTGGAGGGAGATGGGGCTGTGAGTTGGGACCTTAAAAAATTATCTGATTGCTGTACATCTATTGCGGACGGTGACCACCAGGCACCGCCAAAGGCAGCTTCAGGTATTCCGTTTGTAACGATCTCAAATATCAATATGGCTAATCAGTTTGATTTCACGAACACTATGTTTGTGCCCCACTCATATTATGATAGCTTAGATAGTAAGCGCAAAGCACAAAAGGGTGATATTTTATATTCTGTTGTTGGCTCTTTTGGTATTCCAGTCTATATGAGGGAAACTATTCCTTTTGTATTTCAACGACATATCGCCATTTTGCGGCCTAATAGCACAATCCTACCACAATTTTTGTATTATACCATGTTGAGCCGTGACTTTCATATGATGGCAGATGCAGCAGCTATTGGAGCGGCACAACGAACAATCAGCCTAACTGCGCTGCGAAAGATAAAAATTGCGGTTCCGCAGATGGATATACAAAAAAGGATCGTCAATGTTCTTTCTGCTTATGACAGTCTGATCGAAAACAACCAAAAGCAGCTCAAGCTGCTGGAGGAAGCGGCCCAGCGGCTGTATAAGGAGTGGTTTGTCGATCTGCGCTTCCCCGATCACGAGACGACCCCTGTTGTGGATGGGGTGCCGGAGGGGTGGGCATATAAGCCATTTTCTGAGGTATTTGACTATATCCGGGGCAAATCGTACTCATCCAAAGAATTATCTGACACAATCGGCGTTTTAATGGTAAACCTGAAAAGCATTCGTGCCTTTGGTGGATATAATCGCAATGCAGAAAAGCGATTCATCGGTCAATATAAAGAAAATCAAGTGCTTAGTTCTGGCGATGTGATAATGGGTGTTACTGATATGACGCAGGAGCGTCGTTTAGTAGGTCATGCTGCACTTATCCCGGATATGGGCGAAAAAATGATATTCTCTATGGACTTGATCAAACTTATTCCTAAGCTGACAAACAGCCTTTTCCTCTATTCTGCATTATATTACGGTGGACTGAGCAAGCAGATTTCCCCTTTGGCTAATGGAGTCAATGTTCTTCACCTGAAACCAGAGGCAATGATGAAAATCAAGCTGCTGATTCCCTGTGAACGCGTTCTGAAACAATACTGCCAGCTTTTTTCCTCGATTGTTGCGAGGATAGAGTTTTTGCAGAAGCAATGTGATGTTGCAGCGGAGGCCCGCGACCGTCTGCTGCCAAAGCTGATGAGCGGAGAAATCGAGGTGTGAAAAGAGTTTGATGACATGGTTGCTATTCTATCCCTGATCATGGGAGGATAACGCCGCACTTTAACGGGAGGGATCATTTATGAGCCACGACTACTCTGAAAACATCCTGATCCAAGGCAGCGCCGGCGACCTGCTCCGGGACGAGCTGGGCTGGGAGGTCATCCTTGCCTACAACACCGAGCAGTTGGGCGAAAGCGGCACCCTTGGCCGCAAGAGCTGCAAAGAAATCCTGCTGACCCGCTATTTCAGGGAGGCCCTGCTGCGCCTGAATCCCTGGATCACCCCCGCTCAGATGGACGAGGCCCAGCGGCTCATGGAGCACCGCCTGTCCACTGCCTCCCTGCTGCAGATCAACGAGGAGAAGTATTTTCTGATCCGGGACGGCATTCCCGTCACCGTGAAAAAAACCGGCGGCAGGACAGAGAAAAAATATGCCGCTGTCATCGACTTCCAGAACCCAGACAACAACCATTTTCTCGCCGTCAAGGAACTGAAGATCCACGGCGACCTGTACCGCCGACGCACTGACATTGTCGGCTTTGTCAATGGCATCCCACTGCTGTTTGTGGAACTGAAAGCCGCCGGGGTGGATGTGCAGGACGCTTACACCAACAATTACACCGACTATCTGGACACCATCCCCCACCTGTTCTACTACAACGCCTTCCTGATCCTCTCCAACGGTCTGGAATCCAAAGTGGGCACGCTGGGCAGCAAGTACGAGTTTTTCCACGAGTGGAAGCGGCTCTCGGAGCGGGAGCAGGGCAGCGTGGCACTGGAAACCATGCTCCGGGGCATCTGCAAAAAGGAGAACTTTCTTGATTTGCTGGAGAACTTCATCCTCTTTGACCACTCCGGCGGTCATACGGCGAAAATCCTGGCCCGGAACCACCAGTACCTGGGCGTTAACGAGGCAGCCAAGGCATATCAGGCCCGCCAGCTGAACAACGGCAAGCTGGGCGTGTTCTGGCACACCCAGGGCAGCGGAAAAAGCTACTCCATGGTGTTTCTGGCCCAGAAAATCCGCCGCAAATTCTCCGGCTCCCCCACCATCGTGGTGCTCACAGACCGGGAGGAGCTGAACAAGCAGATCAGCGATACCTTTGAAAACTGCGGCGTCCTGGGCAGGGCCAAGGCCGGACAGTTTATCGCGTCCAACGGTACAGACCTGATCGAAAAACTGCGGGGCAACCCCAGTTTCATCTTTACACTGATTCAGAAGTTCAATAAAGCGGATGAGGAGCCGATCTGCCCCGATCACGATATCCTTATCATGTCGGACGAGGCCCACCGCAGCCAATACGGGATTTTTGCGGACAATATGGTTCGCCTGCTGCCCACCGCCTCCCGGATTGGCTTTACTGGCACGCCGCTGCTGTCCAGCGACCGCATCACGGAACGCACCTTTGGCGGTTACATATCCGTGTACGACTTCCAGCGGGCCGTGGACGATGAGGCAACCGTGCCGCTGTACTACGAAAACCGGGGCGAAAAGATCCTGGATGTGAAGGACAACCCAGAGATCACGGATCGGATTCTGGATGCCATTGAGCAGGCGGACTTGGATGCAGACCAGCAGGACAGGCTGGAGCGGGAGTTCGCAAAGGAGATCCATGTACTGACCGCCGCGCCCCGGCTGGAGCGCATCGCCCGTGATTTTGCAAAGCACTACTCCGAGCTTTGGACAAGCGGCAAGGCCATGTTTGTCTGCCTAAATAAGGTGACCTGCGTCCGTATGTATGACCTGGTGCAGAAATACTGGGCCGATGAGATCGACGCGTTAAAAGAGCAGATTAAGTGTGCATCCCAGCAGGAGGTTCAGGAGCTGGAGCGCAAGCTGCAATGGATGCAGGAAACTGAAATGGCGGTGGTCATCAGTCAGGAGCAGAACGAGGTGCAGACCTTCCAAAAATGGGGGCTGGACATCCAGACCCACCGTGCGAAAATGGAAAAACGGGAACTGGACAAGGAGTTTAAGGATGCGGCTAATCCCCTCCGGGTGGTGTTCGTCTGTGCCATGTGGCTCACCGGCTTTGATGTGAAGTGCCTGTCCTGCCTATATCTGGACAAGCCGCTGAAAGCCCACACACTGATGCAGACCATCGCCCGGGCCAACCGTGTGGCGGAGGGGAAAAGCAACGGCCTGATCATCGACTACATCGGAATTGTGAAAGTGCTGAGAAAAGCGCTGGCCGACTACACCGCCAATATGAACGGCGTCAGCGGATCCGATCCAACGGTGGATAAGGAGCAATTGATTGCAAGAATTCTGGAAACCATCGCCAAGGCGGAGTCCTTTCTGGCTGACCGAAAATTTTCTTTACAAGCATTGATCGAGGCCAAGGGCTTTGACAAGCTGGCCCAACTGCAGGCGGCGGCCAACGCGGTGTCCGCCACACTGGAGGAGAAAAAAACATTCCAGACCTACGCCTCCGAACTGTCGCGCTTGGTGAAGTATGCGAACCGGGAGGATATCGAAGCTGCTGACCGAAGAAAATATGAGGCCGTCAAGACCATCCATGGACAGCTGAACAAAAAACGCAGGGCAGCAAACAATGCAGAGCTGATGGTGGAGATCAACCACATCATCAGCGAGTATGTCCAAATTGAGCAGGCCGCAGAGGGGATCACGCCGTCCCGCCAGTTTGACATCAGCAAAATTGACTTCGATCTGCTGCGCCGGGAGTTCGCCCGGGCCAAGAAGAAAAATCTGATCCTGAAAGATTTGCAGGATTTGATTTGTGAGCGTCTGGATAAGATGCTGTTCAGCAATCCCAACCGCATTGAATACCATGAGCGGTATCAGGCGATTATTGAGGACTACAACCACCAGCAGGATCGCGCCAATATCGAAGAAACGTTTGTTGAACTGATGAAGCTGGTGCAAAGCATAGATCAGGAGGAACAGCGCTATGTGCGGGAGGGATTCTCCAGCGATGAGGAACTGTCCCTCTACGACCTGCTGTTCTCTGAAAGTCTTTCCAAGCAGGATATTCTGAAAATCAAACAGGTGGCGGTTGATCTTCTGCAAAAGGTCAAAGCCAGAATTTCGGAGCTTGATCATTGGACGGACAAGCAGGAAACAAAAGCCACGATTGACAATCTGATCCGCGATATGCTCTGGAATGAGCTTCCGGAATGTTATGATGAATTGAGCATATCCGGGTGCCGTCAAAAAATCTATGAATATATCTACATTCGTTATCCGGAAATTGCATAACGAAAACTCCGGCAGGATCAAATTTCCTGCCGGAGTTTTCTAAGCTTCGCAAGCCATTGTGCAAAGGCGGTATCGGTATTAAAATGCAGGCAGAGGAGGTGGACAAATGACAGGCAAGCGGATTTATGCCGGTTACTATAGACAGTACGATGGGAAGATGATTGATGTCGTTGCCATTGCAAAGGATGCTGATACGGACGAAGACGTCGTCATCTGGACGCCGAATGTCTACTCGGACAAGCGCGCCTATTACACCATGAGCAGGCGCTCCTTCTTCGACCGCATTTTTATAGATGGCGTGCGCCAGCCGAAGTTCAAACGGCAGATTCAGATGCGGATCACAGCGTCAGCGATAGAGAATTTTGAGGAGCGGTTTGTGAAAGGGATGTCTATCCGCAAGTATGCCCAGGCCCATGGCTTAAACTGGGGGAGCGTTGATCATCTGCAGCGAAAATTTTTTGCGGCCCTTGCTCAAGCGTTGAGAGAACGGGATGAAGCGGACGGCAGAAGCCGCCTACAGGTAAAATAAGTACATAGAAATGTGAAGCACCCGTCAGAGATGGCGGGTGCTTTTTATGTCAAGATTATGTCAAAATTCAGTGAGTTCGGATACAAAAGTAGAGGAACCTTATTTGCCGCAAGAGCCTGAAGCGCGGCGCAGACAAAATGAGCTGTGCTGTCATCAGCAAAGCGGTGGGCTTGTGTGAGAAAACTGTGCGAACACATCTGCGTACGCTGGCTGACGCTGGGTTCATCAGGACGGAGGATCACGGACAAACATTCTCCTACTCGCTGTGCCCCATCCAAGGAAAAGTGTGTGAGCCCCGCGATGCAACGCCCCGCAGCCACTGGAGATCCACAAAGCAGACCTGGCTCACCGACGAAATGTTCGATGCCGTGTTCCCTCTGCCCAATGCGGTGTTCCAACTGGGCCTCAAAGCCGGTGAGTTGCTGGTGTACATCTACCTCCACTACCAAAAGGGTGTGCGGAGCGGGCAGTGCTGGCCCAGCTATGCCACTATCGGCAGAGCAGTGGGAATGGGCAGGAAAACCGTCCAGAAGCACGTGTGGTCGCTGGTGGACAAGGGCCTATCCAGGTGGAGGACACCATGATCCGCCGGAAGAATGGACCCCGTTGCAACGGTGTGCGCTACACGGTCACGCCAGTCCGCCAGTTGAAACTTGTGGAGGCCCAGCGAAAATGGGCATCCGTGCAGCAACGGGCGTGACCGCCCCCGTTCCGCGTTGTAAGCCCGTTTGTTGCCCTCCTGTGGGCGAAGTGGCAGCCGTACACACCTCCCAGCCCCTAAAACGCGGTGTTGGCCCTCGTGCGGCCCGTTGTGGGGAACGGGTCCACATGGGGGCTGGGCAGCGGAAAAATTTTCCATGCTGTAATCAGTAAGAGCTATGCGGGCGCAGACCGAAGGGCAGCGCAAACGGGGCCCCCACGCGAGCCCAACCGAAGGCGGGTCGCGTGGGGAGAGGAGGGGCAAGGAAACGCAGTGGGGAATGCCCGAAGGGCGTTTCCCGCGGAGTGGACTTTGCCCCGACGACAAGCAGGAGAAGGCCCCGGCGCTTTTCTGCGCCGGAGCATCCACTTCTGCCCGCAGTGCGGGCAGTTTCCAGGGATGGCCGCTGGCGCTTTTTGGGGCGGCTAAAAACGCTAATAACGCTATTTTAATCCAGAAGGGCAAAAAAGACCGCAGTTTGCGGCTTTCCCCTGACGCTATTTCAAAAAATGGAGGATTTTCTATCGTGAAGGACAAAAAAGACCGCCACACCGTCTGGCTGGAACCAGCGGCGTGGGACGTGGTGGAGAGCCGCTACCACGGTAACAACTGCTCCACCAAAAACGAGTACATCGAGAAGGCCATCCGCTTCTACTCCGGCTACCTCGACACGGCAGGCGCGAATGAGTACCTGCCCCGCGTTCTCGCCGACGTGCTGGAGGGCAAGCTGGGCGCGCTGGGCAGCCGAATCGGGCGGCTTCTGTTTAAGCTGACTGTGGAGCTGGATATGCACGCCAACATCCTCGCGGCCCTGGGCGAGTACAACCCGGACGGCCTCGAACGCCTCCGCGGGCAGTGCGTCAAAAACGCAAAGCAGACCAATGGTGAGATCAGCTTTGAGGACGCGCTCCGCCGCCAAAAGGGGCTGTGATCCGTGCCCAAGCTGATCCAAAAGAGCGGCTTCATCAAACCGGGCAAGGCGGGAGGGTACATCGGCTACATCGCCACCCGGGACGGCGTGGAGAATCTGCCGGGGCCGGAGAGATACGTGGAGTACATGGCCATGCGCCCCGGCGCGGAGCGGCACGACGGCCACGGCCTGTTTAGCAGCCAGCCCGTGGATTTGGATACGGTGATGAAGGAAGCGGAGCAGCACGACGGTCCGGTGTGGACACTGATCTACTCGCTCAAACGGGAAGATGCTGCCCGGCTGGGTTACGACAACGCCAGGGGTTGGCAGACGCTGCTCAAAGCTCACCAGGTGGAGCTGGCCACCGCCATGAAGATCCCGCCGGAGCAGTTCCGGTGGTACGCCGCATACCACGACGAAGGGGAACACCCGCACATCCACATGACAGTCTGGGCCGACGATCCCAAGCAGGGCTTCCTTACCAAAGAGGGCATCAAGGCCATGCGCTCCGTGCTGACCAACAGCATCTTCCAGGGCGAGCTGTACTCCGTCTATCAGCCGATAATCGCTCATCGTGCTCTCCCGCAGACGCAGGGCGGCGTACTCGTCCAGCCAACGATCCAGCCACTGTGCCAGGGTCATGCGGCTGTCCTCGCATAGCTCCACATCCCGGAAGGTCTCAATATTTTGGTGCAGCTTGGCAAGGTGGGCTTTTTGGGTGGACGCAAGAACATACTGGAAGATGGGATCGCCGTTCTCCTTGTGCCCCACCACGATGCGGCCCTCCCATCGGCCATCATCACGTTTGCGCACCATACCGTCGCCGGATGGTCTGCGTTTAACCATCGTTTTCAACTCCGTCCCCACGGTTTTTTGCCAGTTAATTTCTTCCAACTCCTGTTCGTAGGAATAGTTGCCCTCCGCCCCCAATTCCATGGCAATTCCCCAGGCCAGGCGGAAGCCGGCAACGAAGCTACTCAGTGCTATTTCTTCCTGTGTCATTGTGAGAGCATCCACCAGCCGGAGCAGCTTTTTCCGGCTTTCTTTGTCCAGCAGGGCGGCAACTTCTTGGCGTTTTGCTTTGAGCTCTCGGCGCTGCTCCTCTTTTTGCGGTTTGGAGTTGAACCTGTCCTCCAATGCCCTCATGTATTCGTACATGGTTTGTCCCTCCCTCGCAGCGACAAACCATACCACAGGCCGGAGGAAATATTTACGACAAGCAGGAAGAATTATCAGTTCAGACATATCTTTTTTACCTGCTCTGGCCTCTTGCTAAAATGAGCAAAAGCGAGTAAACTATAGAAAAATGCTGGATGAAATGCCTGTTAGTGGACGCACCTGGGATATAGGAGGGGAAACCCATGCGGAACACCAGAAAAGCCCCAAAGAAGTGGATTCGGTTTCTGTTAATTGGATTGGGCGGCACTCTCGCGGCGCTGCTCCTTGCGGTGGCCGTTTTGTTTACGATCCCGTTGACGGAGCGGGTGGACGTCTCCCCTGTGGCCGGCTCCGCCGACTGGATGGCACGGCTGCCGGACGACGCGCCCCTGGGCGGGCTGTCCATCCCCGGCACCCACGACGCAGGGACGCAGTATGTGCAGCTCGGCTTTTTCTCAAAATGCCAGGCCCGGAGCGTCGGCCAGCAGCTTGAGGATGGCTTCCGCTATCTTGACATCCGCCTTGCGGTCAGCAGGGACGGGCTTGGCCTGAACCACGGCTTCTGCGAATGCCGGACCAGCGCCGCGCCCTGGTCCGGGCGGCTCATGCTGGAGGATGTGCTGGAAGATTGCTATGCCTTTCTCTCCGCCCAGCCCACCGAAACCGTGATTTTCGCGGTCAAGCAGGAGCACGGGGACGAGAGCGTGGCGGAGTTCCAGCGCGTCCTTGACCGCTATGTCCAGAAAGATGTCGGGCGCTGGTATCTTGGAAGTGAATTGCCCTCTCTGGGCGAGGCCCGTGGCAGGCTCGTTCTCCTGCGCCGGTATGAGGACGAGGCGGGGCTTGGCAAGAATGCCGGTATCCCGCTCATCTGGCCGAATCAGAACGGCTATGATGACCCCGAAATGACGTTTTCCGACCAAGGCTGCTCTGTGGGCAGCCTGTCCCTCGCCGTGCAGGATCGATATGAGTATGACGAGGAGGAAAAGTGGGCCGCATTCTGCGCCGAGACAGACGATCCCGATGCGGTGGTGCTGCGGTTCCTCAGTACCAAGGGGCATATGACGTTCGGGCACCCGTATCATTACGCCAAAGAACTCAACCCCCGGCTGATTGCACTTTGCGAGGATCAGGATGTATCCCTGGGCTGGACAGTGATCGACTTTGGAAATGCCCGGCTCGCCGCAGCAATCTATGAGCAGAATTTCTGATCGCTGCGTGGCGCAGATTTTGTGTGGGGTCACATGGAGGGGCCGATGTAGCCCTGCTCCTCATGGTTATCCAGCTTGTGGCCCATGGTGATCTTTTTCTCCATAAGCTGCCGGAACCGCTTGCGGTCGATGTGTATCCCAGGCAGTGCGGGAGGCGGGGTATCCCGGATGATCTGGGCCATTGCACAGAGAAGATGGGTGGCGCAGAGCAGAACAGATGGATCGCGCTCCGCCTCCATGTGGTCGAGGAAGAATTGTGCGTACTCATGGCCTTGTTCTGCCGCCTAGGTAAACCAATATTCGGCTATGGAGCAGTCCTGTTTCACCTCCTGTCCCAGGAGGCACAGCTTGCCCAGAAGGTACTGGGCCCGTGAGAAACCCTGTTCGGCGGCATCGGCAAGGTACGTTACCGATTTGTCAATATTCTTTTCCCCTGGGCACCCTGGAGATAGAGCTTGCCCAGTTGATAGTTGGCGATGACGCTCCCATTCTCTGCGGCTTGCTCGTACCAGGGGATCGCTTCATTGAGCCGGCCTTTCTGGATCAGAAGCTTTGCGAGGGAGTACTGTGCGCCGCTGTGCCCCGCTTCGGCAGCGCGGTGGAACCACATCTCCGCTTTTTCACCGTCTGGAATGACGCCCAGGCCGTCCCGCCACACCCGGCCAAGCTGATATGCGACAGATATGGAATTATTATCGTTCCAATGCCGCTCCAGCATTTTTATTGCGGATTGTTTCTCCTCATTTGAGGTATCGGGATCACGGAAGTGGGTGTTGTCCGGCGGCTCGTCCACCAGTTGCTCATCCTCGGAGGTGAGAACACCCAGCCGCAGATTTTCCGCTTCCTGGATCACCATGTTCTTGATGGCTTTGAACTCCTTCTGCTGGGAGAGCGGCAGGTGCTGGCGGGGTGTGTCCTTGTAGTAGCTCTCCAGCTCGTCGCGGAGCGCGTTCCACACCTCAAAACACTCAGCGACGGCGGGGAGCTTTGCCAGCTCGTCCACGATGGCGTCCACCTGTGCCTTGAGCGGCTTCTTCAGATAGCCATACACTTTTTTGCCTGTCACATCGTTCAGCTCGTCCGCCAGCTGAACCATCTGCATCTCAATCACAGGGCTGTCACAGATGGTGTTTTCCATTTGCTGCGCCAACTCGCGCAGGGACGCGCGGGCCTGCGCGGTGAGTTCCTTGCATGAAACGTCCATCGTATGTATGCCGAACAATACATCAAGCCCCGTCTGGGGAACAAAAAGATGAACTCAATCACCCCGGCAGACATCCAAAGAATGTACACAAAGCTGAAAAAGGAGGGGCGTGTGCGGGAACACCCGGTGCATGGCCGCGCCCTCTCCTCCGGCACCGTCCGCCGCATCCACACCATGCTCCACCGGGCTATGGCGGACGCGGTTCGAGCCCATATCATCCCCCGCAACCCCGCCGAGGAGCTGACGCTGCCGAGATCGGACAGCCCGGCCAAACGCGTCCTCACCGATAGAGAGATGGACAAATTTATGGAAGTTATCAAGGCCGACCCCTTCTGGCACGACTTCTTCTATACGGAACTCACCACCGGTCTGCGGCGGGGCGAGATTTGTAGCCTCCAGTGGCGCGACTTCGATCCTGAAACGGGTACGTTGCAGATCAGCCGCACCCTGCACAAAAAGGCAGGCGGCGGGTTTGAGACCGGCGAAACGAAAACCTGGCGGGGGCGTCGCAAGATTCTGCTTCCTCAAAGTACAGCAGATATACTCCGGGCACGGCAGGAGGCATTTCCCGACAAGTGGATATTCCCCAATCCGTTCAAGCCGGGGCAGCCCGTTTCCCCCGACACAGCCTATCGGCGTTTCAAATTCCTGCTGCGTGAAACTGGGATCACTGAAAGCATCCCCTTCCACGGACTGCGTCACACCTTCGCCACCCATGCACTGGCCAGCGAGGTGGACGCCAAAACCCTGTCCGGGATCCTTGGCCACACCGATGCCGCATTCACGCTGAACACCTACACCCACGTCACCACTGATATGCAGAAGCAGGCATCGGTCATCGTGGGAAACTTCATGGAGGACATCTTCGGAAAGGAGTTGAAACCGTGGCAAAGCGCAGGAAACGGGGCGAAGGAAGCGTCCACCTGAGAAAAGACGGGCGCTGGGAGGGCCGGGTGGTGGTCGGCTACGACGACAAGGGCCTGCCCATCACCAAAAACGTACTGGCAAAGACAAAAACGGCCTGTCTGGACAAGCTAAAAGCCTTGCAGGAAACCTGTTCCGGGCCACCCACAGAAAAGCTCCAGCCGGATATGACCCTTGGCGAATGGCTGGATTTTTGGTATCAAAACTACTCTAAACCCAAGCTGCGGCCCAAATCGCAGCTCGACTATGAAAACAGCATTTACCGCCACATCATCCCTGCGCTGGGCCATATCCCGTTGTCCAAACTGACCGCCAATGACCTTCGACAATTTTATATGCAAATGAAGAAAAACGGTCGCCTGATCCGCACCCAGATTTACGGCGAGGGTCTCTCAGACCGCATGGTTCGTGCCTGCCACACCCGGTGCCTTACGGCACTGGATCGCGCCGTGGCGGACGGCCTCATCCGCTTCAACCCCGCCGCTGACTGCAAACTCCCTGGACAGGCCCTCAAAGATATGAACCTGCTGACGCGGGAGGAAATGCAGCGGTTCCTCATTCAGGCAAAGGAGGAGGGGTACTACGAACTGTTCCTTCTGGAGTTGGCCACGGGTCTGCGCCGGGGCGAGGTGCTGGCCCTCCAGTGGGACGACCTGGATTTCACCACGGGGGAGCTTCGCATCCAGCGCCAGGTCTACCGGGCCAACGGGGAGTTGGTGGTGTCCGCACCCAAGACGAAGGCTGCCCTGCGTATCATCGTACTGCCACCTGCTCTGTTGAGTGTGTTGGAGGAATACCACCAACAGGTGGATTCCCGCTGGATGTTCCCCTCCCCGGCAAAGGAGGACTCGCCTCTCGACCCGGCCACTGTTCGGAAGCGCCTTCAAACCATTCTGGAACACGCGGGGTGTAGAAAAGTCCGCTTCCACGATCTGCGCCACCTTTTCGTGACCACGGCGCTGGAAAACGGCATGGATGTGAAAACCCTGTCCACCATCATCGGTCACGTCTCGGCCAAGACCACGCTGAATGTCTACACCCATGTCACTGACGCCATGCAGCAGACTGCGGCGGCAAAAATCGACCAGGGGATCGGCAAGTGTGGGCCACAGAACGGCCTTGGTTCAGCGGGCGAAGGTACACCCGCTAAAACGTCCAAAGCGCGCTCAGTGGCCACGTTTGAGCCCTACAAGGGCAAGATCCGCAAGCCGGGGACGGGTTGCGTGACGCAGATCAACGACCATCTCTGGGAGGGAAAATTCTCACCCAAGTGGCCTGATGGCAAAAAACGCTCCCGGAGCGTCTACGCCGGCACCGAGGCCGAATGCGAGGAAAAACTGGCCGAGCTAATCCAGCAGATGAAAGCAGAGATTATGGAAGCAAAGCGTCTGGCCGCGGAGGGGAAGTGGGAGACCGCTATGGCTCTGGCCACACAAAAGCAAGCACGGGGGACAAGAAAAATGGATCTTATCGCATAAGAACTGGGAAAGATTTACTACGCTGTAATCAGTAAGAGGATCCATAAAGACGAAACGCAAACCCTGAATTACCCAATCTGCCCCCGGGCAAAGCCGGGGGCAGATTCTTTCTGTCTGTGGTCATTTATGTGGTCAATGCTAAAACGCGAAAATGAAGCGCGCCAAAAAGTGAAGAAAAACAGAAAAATCCGCCCGAAACCAATGGTTTCAAGCGGATTTGTGGTGGACGATACAGGACTCGAACCTGTGACCTCCCGCACGTCAAGCGGATGCTCATACCAGCTGAGCTAATCGTCCGGCTTTTCTGTTGTACTGGCTCAACGCATCATATTATAACGGCCCCGGCAGCGCTTGTCAAGGCTTTTTTCCCGTGGTATACTAAGAATCTGCATTCAGACATTCAGAAGCTATGCCCATCGGCGATTGGCACAGCTTTTCGCAAAACATACGGAGGAGGCGTACCATGAAATACGCGCTGATCACCGGCGGCTCCCGGGGCATCGGGGCCGCCGCCGCCCGCCTGTTTGCCCGGCGGGGCTGGGGGGTGGCCGTGGGCTTTTGCCGCAGCCAGGACCGGGCCCTGGCCCTGGTCCGGGAGCTGGAGGCGCTGGGCGCGCCCGCCCTGGCCGTCCAGGCCGACGTGGCCCACCGGGACCAGGTGGCCCGGATGATTGACAATGTGTTAGAAAACTTTTGTCAACTTGACATTTTGGTATGCTCGGCCGGGATTTCCCACCAGGGCCTCATCAGTCAAATTGACGAGGAGCAATGGCGTCGATTGTTCGCCGTCAATGTGGACGGCGTCCACCACTGCTGCCGCTCGGCGCTGCCCCATATGCTGGCGCGCAAATCCGGCTCCATCGTCACCGTCTCCTCCATGTGGGGACAGGTGGGGGCCTCCTGCGAGGCGGCCTACTCCGCCACCAAGGGGGCGGTCATCGCCTATACAAAGGCCCTGGCCCAGGAGCTTGGCCCCTCCAATATCCGGGTAAACTGCGTGGCCCCCGGGGTCATTCACACGGAAATGAACGCCCAGCTGTCCCCCGACGACCTGGCCGCCCTGGCGGAGGAGACCCCCCTGGGCCGCATCGGGACGGCGGAGGAGGCCGCCGCCGCCATCGACTTTCTGGCCTCCGACCAGGCCTCCTTTTTCACCGGCCAGGTGCTGGCCCCCAATGGCGGCTGGGTAATTTGAGTACAAATCCCGTCACAATATCCCACAGCCGGGTTTTCTCCGGGATTCTCCTTGTGAATTTTTGCGGTTGACACAGGAAAATAATGAGTATATAATTGTCAACAATCTGGGGGGCGCAATCGTGCCCCCTTCGATATTAAGAACCTGTATTCACAACCTCAATTCACCATCTGACCGGGCCTTTTCCCGTCATGCGGCGTTGAATTTTCTTGAAATAAACATAATTATTCCTGCGAAAATTCGCCTTGCCTGACGGGAAAACCCCTCGGCCATCCGGCGATTTCGGCTGTGAATACAGGTTCTAAGGAGATCGCGCATACATCAGTATAGGAGGAAACCAGAATGAAAAAGAAGAAGCTTGCGGCCCTGCTTTTGGCGGGCGCCATGGGACTGAGCCTTCTGGCCGGCTGCTCCAGCGGCGATGCCCCCGGCAGCCAGGCTCCCAGCGGCGGAACCGGCAGCGACGTGGTCACCATCAAGGTGGGCGGCATCGGCCCCCTCACCGGCGACAACGCCCAGTACGGCACCGCCACCGCCTGGGGCGCCCAGATCGCCGTGGACGAGATCAACGCCGAGAACGGCCCCATCCGGCTGGAGTATGATTTCCAGGACGACACCGGCGCGGCGGATAGCGCCGTGTCCGCCTACAACAAGCTGAAGGACTGGGCCAAGGACGACCCCCTGGTGATCTACGGCTGCACCACCACCACCCCCTGTGTGGCGGTGGCCGCCGAGACCTACAGCGACCGCTACTTCCAGCTCACCCCCTCCGCCTCCTCCCCCGAGGTGGTGGCGGGCAAGGACAACGTGTTCCAGATGTGCTTCACCGACCCCTACCTGGGCACTGCCGGGGCGGAGTACCTGAAGAACAAGGGCCTGGGCACCAAGTACGCCGTCATCTATAACAACGGAGACCCCTACTCCACCGGCATCGCTGAGGCCTTCATCGCCAAGACCAAGGAGCTGGGCATGGAGCTGGTGTCCACCCAGACCTACCCCGACGACAAGACCACCGACTACACCGTGCAGCTCAACGCCTGCAAGGACGCCGGGGCGGAC